>Ga0209402_10000201_pt1 | contig 74584 bp, 108 predicted proteins | sample ArcticOcean_MG_C_3_FD_187437 | JGI IMG/M metagenome (GOLD analysis project Ga0209402, IMG submission 187437) | Marine microbial communities from western Arctic Ocean - ArcticOcean_MG_CB8_126 (SPAdes) (version 2) | ecosystem: Environmental > Aquatic > Marine > Oceanic | place: Arctic Ocean... | reverse complement strand
ATCTTCTTGGTGTGATCAGGCTTAGGCTTAAATATTGCTAAAGGCATTAACAACAACCATCCTCACTACAACACCCGCTCTTCTCAAAGCTCGGGACTCCACATTTGTCTGGAGCTAAACAAGTTGTAACTTTGTTCATGAGAACTAACACTAATCCATTTTCGTCCTTTTCCAAAATTGCCAAATTGTAATTTGACGCAACATCTTCGCCATACTCAAATGACACAGGCAAATCATCTAATCCGATACTTTCATCTGCCATTTTCATAATGTTGAGAAGTTTTTTTGATTCAAGTCGATGATCAACATCGCAGGCAACCCAAACTTGTATAAGACAAGACTCCCATTCACGAACCGTGCCACCGCAATCAATAAAATTTCTGCAAACTTTTCCAACTTCTGTAACGTGGAAATTCTTCGGAACATCTCCTGAAGGAAGCTTTATCCTCAAAGGATTGTCTTCACCTTCCTCAAGAAACTCCATTAACTGTTTAACTGTTACTATCATTGTCTACCTACAATCCTCTTCATTTGTGATGGCATCGCACATTTGGGACACTTGAATCTACGCCACTTACCACAATTAACACATCCGGGCTCGATCTCATTAAGATCGACGATATCCGTCTTGATTCCAGATGTTATTCTGGCCCAACGACATCTAGGACAGCGAATTACGAAATTCTTGGGAACGCCAGAGGTATCTGGCTCAGGCACGTATTCTTCTTTAGGATCGGCTGCTGGCCTTTCCTCTTCATTTTCAGGTATTGGTTTTGTTTCTGACATATTTTACCTCCAACTAATATAGTGCAAAGTTATTAAGAATTTGAATCACTTTTTCATAAAATCCCAATCGCCTCCTGATTTAACCATAGAAGTATCAAAAATTGGTAAAAACTTATCCCCCACTTTTCTATAATTAAGAAGACCTAAGTAATCAACAACTTCGGACATCACCACATCAGGTTGAGATACAAATTTTGTGTAATCAATGATTTTGAGCTTCAGAGGAAACTCTTCTAAAAGAGACTTGTGTTTATCATATTTGTTTCGCCTCACTTCATCATCGTCGCCCCAAAGCCCTTTCGTCCATGTGCTTTTTTGCCAACTTTTATTGATCATTTCAAAAGGCTTTGACATTGCCAGATAATGAGCATCTGGCATGTTCTCTACGAAGAAGTCAGTCATCGACTCAGACCACGGCCTCTTAAACATCACTCGACGTGATGGAAATTGTGACACAACAGACTCCATGTCTTCAATCTTCTTATTGAAAATCATGTCATTTTCATAGTTATAGACATTGTGAAATAGATGAATGTGCGGATGCTGGCTTAAAACGTGTGTGAAAACAGTTGTACCTGAACGTGCCATTCCAAACACGATAATGACTCTATGGTTATCCTTCATTCAAATCACGCAAAGCAATCACTTGCCACCCTTCATCTTTCAGGTGCTCAACACACTTCTCGAAATACCTTTCTCTCCCCAAGCCTCTTAACCCATGGAAAGCAAATACAGGATGTGAATTTTCTGGAGCATTTGCCAAGTCTTCCCTGAACTGATCAAAGTTGTAGTCGGCCTCTTTACCAAATAGCCCTGTGCAATAAATCATAAATGGGTCATCGTCTTCAGTATGATAATCAATCTTCTTCCTGTTTAATGAGTCCATGGCATCACCTGCGCTGTAGCCCATACGAGCACATTGATATCCTCTGTCTCTTAGATCAGAAGCCAATTTAGAATTGTATTGATAAGAAGGATAACAAAAAGATCGTGTATGAATTTCATACTCTGAAACCAAGAAGTCATCCAGCTTCACAACATTATCAATCCCCGCACCCGATGAATGCGACCAAGTATGGTTGCCAATCTCAAATCCCATGTGATGCAAATCAGCAACACGATCCCACTCAAGTTCATCTTCTTTTACCTCTGGCTCAAATCTGTGCCAAAGCTTCCTTGCTGCTGTAACAAAAAACGTGGCACAAAAATTGTACTCCTTCAAAACAGGAGCGGCCAAAGCCAAATGAGTTTCAAGACCATCATCAAATGTGAATATACACTTTTTCATTTATTAAACTCCAATACAACTGCCCACCAACAGTAATTGAATTTCCATGGGGCATGTCTTTCTTTATCATCACCACCCGGCTCATCATAAGCCCACTCAATTACTGTGGCATCATACTTCTTAGCCAAATCTTCCATGTAAGACTCACACCTATATCCGCCAGCAAGCAACGTGCAATCTCTGTCTTGCAAAATCTCAATAGCATCATAAATCACAAATGGGTTAATCCACATGTGATAAACTTCCGCTTCGGGCATGAATTGTGTCCAATCTCCCAAAGTGACATCCAAACCTTCGGCCAGATTTGCTCTACTGGTTTTCTCAATGCCGATAACACGCTTGGCGTATCTCTGTATTTCCCGCATTTGGTCGCCTTCTCCACACCCAAGATCACACACCACCTTGTCTCTGATGATGTCCTGTGTGGCTTCTGCGAGTCCCAGAGGGGATCTCCAAGGAAAGTCCCGTTTAGCGGCTAGAATGTCTTCTGAGGAGACGTGGACTTCTTTACGGACTACTGGAATAGTCGGTGATTTTAATGATAAGTCATGTGGATCGTTCATGTTCTATATTAGTGTGCGCATAAAAAAAGCCCGGCAGGTTTACTGCCGGGCTTTTTAATTGATATCTTACTTCTCTTTCCACTTGGCTGTCACTTTTTGCAAAGCAACAGACATTTCTTCAGTAAGACTACTTATCTTTTTGGCCAACTCTGGCAAAGTTTTCTTGTTGATCTTGCGAATTTCATTTTCGCTTTCATCAAGATCATCAATCCACTTATCTAGCTTTCCGCCACTGGCTACACTCTGAGCCGACTCAAGGTTTGCTCTAACACGTTCAACTTGCTGATTCAAATCCTGTATACAAGTTCGTGCAGCGTTATTCTCACGTTCAGATTCATCAATCTTTGCTTGAATCTGAATACATTTTTGGATTTGTGGGTCTTCAGTCAAGGGACTCTCTACATCAATGATGTTCCGAGAAATCCAATCAAAGCGATTTCTGAAAATCGTGGTCTGCTTATCCAAGTTGGATTCTGTGACCGTCAAAGTGAATTTTTGATTAGCGGCAACTTCGAAGTAAGCTCTCCATCCGTTGTCGATCTTCTCTTTCTCTTTAACTTCAACTCCAGAAAAATCTATATGAGCATTGTCGCCAACTACACGAGCAACATGCTCCAAAGCCACCTTAAATGGTTCTGCTTTTTTGTTCTCAATCGCATATTCAGTGACACCTGTTTGAACTTGCTCTACAACAGCCGCACCTTCTGAAATCTTGATTGAACTACGTCGAACTTCTACACCGCCTTTTCCTCTGACGATCTTGACGCCATTCTCAAGACAATGAGGCAGCATTCTGTTTTCGCCGGGCTTTGTAGAATCAAGCACACACTCGCCGCTGAAAAGACCCTGATTGTAAATCACAGTCTTTCCTCTTCCCAAGCTGTACTCAGTTTCGTTCTTAAACTTGATGGCTCTAAATGGCCTCCGAGAATTGTTGCTCTCTTTGTACAGAAGCACTACTCCTGCATGATTAAGAGGAACTGAGAACATTGGCACAACAGCACTTTTTCGAGACAAGATTGTAATTGGCTCTTTGCATGAAAATACACAGAAGTCACCAACATCTTCGCTCTCCACGCCGGGAGCTTCCGCTGCGTGCTCGGCATAACCCAATCCTTCTGCATCACAGCTTTCCAAACCAAAACCGGCATAGTTGGCCGTTGACATCTTGGCACCAAGCCTTCTTGCTGATGCACTAGAATCCATTCCTCTCATTGGCCCACCAGCGGCACAGGCTTCCGCCATCATCACGCCTTCTTCTGCTTCCACATTCCCCAAAGCCAAACGATCCACAAGATGAACCATTTTTCTCTCTGGAACAATAACATCAGCGATGTCAGTGTTGAACGAAATCGGATTTCCAGTGACAACTGAAACCTTAAAGTTATTCCAATCCTCATCAGTGTTGTTGTCAATGATTGCAGCACCTTCGATAGAGAAATTTCCATCCTCTTCACGAATTGCGTATCTCATCTTCCATGCAGCAACAGGAATTGTGTATTGCACACTAGCTTCTGTTTCGTCATCTCCAGTTGGAGACAAGCAAATATCCAGCAGCGTTGAATCCGGTTTGATTTTTTGAAAATTCGCTTTCAAAGCCTTGTCAATCTCGGTTCTTACTGACTCGTCTTCAAAACGAATATCATTAACATCTGAAAGAGGAAATCTGCGAACAGCACCGTCTTTCATAGCTACCAAAAAATCCTTCTGGACTTCTTCGCCGTTGACAAAAGAAGATTCCGTGTCGAGTCCCAGCAGTGTATATTCTACTGGACTGACATTTCTAAGCTCGATGGCAACAGTAGCTCCTGAAAGTTGTCTCACCAAGCTTTTCATCGCCGATGATTGACAAATATCAAGAGATGTAGCATTCGAGTTTGCTGGGGTGAACGATGGCGGCGAATTGAGCCGCACCTTTCCAAAGACCTGAAGAGAGGCTGCAACGTCTCCGATGCAATCAGTCTTGAAGGGGATGGCGATCTTGGCTTCTTCTCCAGCGGGAACGCTATAAACCCGCCTAAAGTGCCCAATCCCATTTGAAAATAAAGTAACGTCGTTAGTTTTTCCTGAAATCATTTCATCCTTCTTGATGATGCTTTGATTATTTTTTGATTATTCTTTGAATTCGCTTGGTCTCTTTCTTCTTGATAGCAGCCCAAGCTTCTTCTGCGTCTGCCTCATCTTCATCATCGTCAATGGAAAATCCAGCCAGAGGCAGTTGATAGGCACCTTTGCCATGTTTACCGCCACCAGAACCGTATTTGCCACCGAGCTTCTTACAGAAATTAGAGACAGACAACGAGGCGTTAGAGCTTCTTACAGAAGCTTCTATTCTGTCTCCACCGATAACTCCAAAGGCGATAGCAGTTTCTACTGTTGCCCAAGAGCCCATCTCATCGGCCATATCAGCTATTAGATCACGTTCAGCCGTTGGAATCAACCCCAGTCCTACTATAGCGTACCCCTCTCCATCAACTTCCGCTTCTGAACAAGCAGCCGCTTTTTTGTCGATCCAGAACTTCCGTCTCTTAAAGAACACAATTTGGTGCAAAAACTGGGAATTTCTGTATTCAAACAAATCGTTGAAAGCGTGACGCTCGTATTCAGTACAATCATCAGCCATCATAAAATTTGTATCAGTCATGACCCCAGCGATCAACCCGGTGGCCACTTTCATGTCAGCATCCACCTCGTCATCAAACCAAACATCATCTAATGTAAGCTCTTCTGCATCACACTTACAGAGGTGGTTGATCATGTCATAAATAATACCAGCACAACTGCCCACTTTCTTATGGATCAAAACTCCCTTGAAATCACTGGTAGGCATGTCTTTATGATGATCAATCACCACGTCAAAGATGACTTGTTTGTCTCCGGTGCCAGCATAAGAAGGAATGGTATCTACAAGAATTCGCAATTCGTAATTCTCGGACACATAATCTTCAGAGACTCTCTGAAGACCCGGATCAAGAAGATTGACTAAAATCCCGTTCTGCGGATGAGACACTTCGCCATCATAAAACAGATCGGATTCTATGCCGTACCTTTTTTCCAACAACCACTTCATTCCCATCATCGATCCAATCGCATCTGGATCGGGACATTTATGGGAAAATATAGCAACCTTGGGACTGCTACCTGTGTGTTTAGAAATTAGATCGTGAAAATCTTGATATCCATTCAAAGCCTTTGGTTCGCCCTGTTTAGGCTTAGGCTTTTCTAATGGTTCATCGGCCATGACTCACCTTAATGTAAAAGCAGTTCCTTGTCACGAAGAACACTTATCAAGTTGACACGCTGACCGTTATGAGTCAACGTCAAATCAACAATCCAATAACCTTCAATTTTGCGTAACAAAGTTACGGTAGGAGGTGGTGGCGTTGTTCCATTTAACAACTCTATAACCACCGGGATTGCTTCTTCTTTAGTAGCAACTGGAAGATGTGCCTCGATCCATTTATCGCCATCAAGATACAAACCAAACTTGTAGCCATCTACAACCTTGACTGATCTTACTCCGAAAACGGCCCCCGGCTCAAGGACAAAATTTCTTTGCTGTTCCTCAAACTGAATAGTCGCAATCGTCGGAGAAGAACCCTCCCCCGAACGTGGATTCATATTATAAGCAAAATACCCCGCAGGGGCAATGGCAATGACTGCTAGAGCCACTGCTAATATCCAATTTTTCACATTGCTCCTTAATCTCGCTTGACTTCCCAAGGAGAAGGTTCATCTTTAACACCCAGATTACTACTGACTTTCTCAATTCTTTTCTTCAAAGACTCGATGTCACTCATTGCTTTTCCATGATCTGGGTTATGAGCTTTTTCTACCCACTTTTCACCGCCACCCATTTGTTTTGCCATTTCATTTTCGAGCTTAAACATTTTGTTCTTAAGCTCTTCAATTTCTTTGACAATTTCTTCTGTAACCCAAACAGCATCCGTGGTTGTATGATCCGGTCCTTGGCTATCAGGATAAACAGGGTTTGATGTCTTGTCTTCTTGAATCAAACCGGGGTCTTCCCCGTGTTCTGCATCAAGAAAATCAAAGTATGTATCTTGAGCAGTATGTGAATCTCCCGGATCAACTTGTGGATGAACAGCAGGAGCTTGTGGCTCTCCACTGTCTATCTCATCCCACATTGCTTGATACATGTCCAAGTCGGCTCTGAAGTCATCCATAGGAGACTCAGGTGTCATAGCTCTAATTTCTTCTGGTGTTGGTGAATTCATAGTACAAGTATATAAGCCCCACAGCAAAAAATCGCAATATAGAGTTGGCCTTTCGGCAATTTACTATTGGCTGCTGTGAGGCAATTTCAGGACATCTTAGGCATATAAAACACAGCTTGACTAGGAAGAGTGATATGGTCCATGGCCGCATGATTGCTTAAAGACAGGCACATGTTGAGTATTTCTGCTGGTTTGTAGTAAAAAAGCTGTGCCCATTGTCTTTCAGGAATAGTCATATTTTCTGAAAGAACAGTGAATACCAAGCCACTTTCAGCCAAAGAATAAGCCTTTTCAATCAATGTCTGTAAATAAGCCATTTGTTTTTTGTCGGAATCCCTGACTCTTAAATTAAACGGCCCACCAACAACAATCCAGTCATGTTTCTTTTCATAGTCCAAAAGATTTGTCAACTGAAAGTCAACATCTGGTTTATCGATCTTGGCTCTTTCGATCATTTCTTTGCTTATGTCTATACCAGTATAATCTTTTGTTCCCACAAAATCATAAAAATCTCCTTGTCCACAACCAACATCCAGAATACTTCCCTCTGACATGTCGCCAACTAAAGACAAACAACGAAACATGGCATGTTGATTTTCTTGAGAAGCCCACGCAGATGCCGCCCAACTTTTGCTTCCATAAAGCTTACAACATTCATCAAAGAATGTTTTTATGATTGTATCTTCTTTTCTCATAATTCGATCTTACTTTTGTAATCACCAGACTCTTGATCGTACTCCAAAACATCCAATGTTTCCCAATGAACATCGTCTTCAGGCACGTATTCTCTTTGTGTGTAGTAAACCGCCTCCAACACAAATTCATATTCCTTTTCACGAACCTCATCAACAGTCATTCCGTGAATAAAAATATCCTCACAAATCTCGGCACAGACTCTATAGCAATCAGGATGTTTGGCTAAATGAATCCTGTTCATTACAGATGCCGCTTGTCTGGCTTTATCCGTCAACAACAACTTAACGATGTCATTCTTTTCTTCCCCGCTTCCAAACAATGCCACAGCCGTAAACTTTGCCATAATTTGGCCTGATTTCGGAGCGTGATTTCTGACATCAAAAAAGTAGTTAGCAAAATTCTCTTTATCAATTACAATTTCTTCAAGTTGTTCTTCCATATCTCCTCTTCTCGATAAATGACATCTCCCCTATTAAAGAAAGAAACTACAAATTTTACACCAATTCAAACTGCATATCGTCTAAATCAATGGTTTTGTCCTCTGATCTCTCAGGTAATTTCATCGGCCTGATTCGATGATCTTCTTCTTTAGGAGGCAAATGTCTTCTTTTATGCTTTGGAACAGAATCAAATGTAAGAGTGTTAAATCCACCAGAAGGTGGTCTCACACGTATCTTAATCATGTTTCCTTGAGCGATTTCATCATGCCAACGAATATAATCATCCATCCAAAAGTTCATTTTCATTACACGTGCATTAGCATCTTCAAGTTCAATTGTTTTGAACTCCACATCATTCTTGCTAACACGATGCTTTATGGATTTAACCTTAACCTCAACCATACCGGCAGTGTTTCCAGCGACCTCACACTCTGCAAAGAAAACATCAAATGTTCTTCCAGAGAAATCTGGACTGGTTTCTAACTCATGAGTCCATTGAAAACCATAATACGATCCTTCTGCCATGGGATAAGTGATATTACCATCAAGCTCCATGTCATTCTTCAAAATCTTCTCTTCTTCTTCGTCCAATTTGATTGACGCTGGATTAAATTGATCCAAAGTAATTGGGTTATCTGTGTCTTCAGTTTCTTTCTCATGGAAATTCCGAAGACTGATGCCCCGTCTTTTAGACAAACCTTGAAGTATGCTTAATACAGTAACATCTTTGGTTTTCGTTTCTCCCTTGGTCTTGTATTCAACTTCTGTGATCGTGTCATAAAATCGTTCTTCCCATTTCTTCTCAGCATCTTCTGTATAATCGCTCATTAACTCAAGGTCTGGATCACTCTCTGGAACGTGATCTAACAAAACCGCTTTTAGCTCTTCGAGCTTTTTATCCATGGCTTGTTCAAATCTCTTTTTTCGTTCACGCCTCTTCTTGTCTGAGTCCTTAAAGAACTCAGAGAACTTCCGCAAAGTCACTCGATCATATCCCTCATCAAAAACACCCAAGGCAGTCAAGGCTTTTATTGCGGTGGCATCTGTGCCAAACTTGTTCAAGAAGTCAGTGAAGTTGTCGTAAGGCTGTTCCTCAACAATTCGCTGAGCCACAGCTTCTCCCAGACCTTTGATGTTTTGAAACCCGAAGTAAATTTCATTATCATCTATATGAAAATTTTCACGAGATCGGTTAATGTGAACAGGACATATATTCACGTCATGCTTCTCTGCATCGAGCTTGTACTCTCGAAACTTCTCATCATCTTTCTCACACATCAAAATTGCTGTGTAAAACTCAATGGGATAATGAGACTTCAACCACAGCAAACGAGATGAGATGTAAGTGTAAGCATAACTGTGACTATTGCTTGTTACAATGCCATTTGGTAAGAGAAAATTGTGGGTAGGATTGGTGACTTCAAGATCACACATTTGTCTTTTGCCCACGTAACGGACTCCCACAACCCTCCGAGACACCAAACCCCCGGTGTTGGTGATCGGAGCATGTCCTGAAACAACTCGTACCACTCCTCCTGCATCGCTCCTGAACTGCTCTTGAAACATGTCATGTCGATCCGAAGCAACATCACATCTCCTCGACGTATCGCCTCGTCCCTCAACATTTCGTCCCGTTGTTGGACAATATGCAGCTTCCCTTCTCTGTTCTTGCAAGCTGGATTGAAGAAATGATAAAATCCGTCCACCTCGATCCAAATTTTGTCTTTCACAAAATCGACCTGTTTTCTCTCTTCTCCACATCGAATTTGTTTCATGTCCCATCCTATCTCTTGACGAAGCCATGCCTCCATTCGAGATCGTTTCGGACTTCTCCAAGCTGCTTCTGTGCATTTCGCAAACTTCTCGGGATTCTCTTCCCGCCACTTCTTCAATTGTGCAGCACGTTGAGCTTGAATCTCTGGACGAGCCGAAGTCTTCTTGGCTGTCTCGGAAAATATCTTCCTGCGATCTGGATGTTCGTTGTCTTTGTTCAACTTCTCCATCTTGAGACGTATATTTTCTTTCTTGATCGCCTCGCACTTCGTACATTCCTTGAAGTGACTCTCCCGCAACCTCCAAGTCTTGAACTCCATTCCGCAACGTGCTTTGTGAACTACATTGCCCCAACCCAACTTCTGACACTCCGAACATTCTTTGTGATGTTTGGTCATCAACTTCTTGGTTCTCTCCACTTTCCCACATCTGGTCTTCCAACCACTCTTCTTCGCATTTGACATAATTCTCTCCTATATGTTTATCAACACATACAGAAGAGTGTGTTCTGCAAATTTCTCGAAGTGGCATTTGTCCTTTTTCTGTAAGAAACTTATGATCAGCAGAACAAGTCACTTGATAGCCATCATCAAATTCCACTTCAAAAGCATCTAAAACCCCATGGTCGTGTACTGCAACCACTTCTGTCTCAACAGTATTTCCGTCTTCATTAACGCAAAATACTGTTTCTCCGGGTTCGAATTCGCATATTGGCTTCTCACCACCGGGATAAATAACCAGTGTGCTCTTGTCAACCGATTTGTTGAAACCGTACTCGGCGAAGCTTTCTATTTGCGCCCACAAGTTAGTGACAAAATCCTCATTGACTCTAAGATTTTGTTTCCCGTTCTCAACAAACATTTCTTTGTATTTGATGAACCCTTTGACATTCTTCTTTGAGATAGCTTTTCTAACTTTCTCTGTGTGCATGTCAGGAATACTGCCTACAACTCTAAGAATGTCCATGACCTGTTCTTGATATGCCATGACACCATATGTCTTACCCAGAATGCTCTGCATCAAAGGATGAATGTTGTAAGACTCTTCTCCTTGCTTTCTTTTACAATACCGAGCATCCATGCCCATTCCCAATGGACCGGGACGGTAGAGAGCAGAGTAAGCCGCCATATCATCGAAGCAATCTACCCCGCCACGTTTGACCAACTTGCGAATGCCTTCGCTATCAAACTGAAAGATGCACTTAAGGTCTGCTTTATTTGCCATATTGAGAGAAGCAGGGTCATTCAAGTATTCAATATCTGACCAATCCCAGCTTCCGGGTAAAGCACAAATCTTCTCTACGCCATGACGTTCTTTAATCAGATGACACGCAATGGCAATCTGCATCAAGTTGTTAATGACAAGAAGGTCAAACTTAATGAGGCCCACAGGTTGAAGGTCTTGTGCAGCCAACCCTTCTGTCCAAGCAGAGCAGATGACTCCGTGGGGATTTGCTTTGTTAACCGACCGTACTTCCATTGGAACAAAGTCTCCAATGGGCTGATCTGAAATAATCAATCCACCAGCATGAACACCACCCGATTTATTTCTCCCCTGCATTAAATTGGCAGCACTAGAAACATCTTCATGCGCCTCACAGTACGCCCTAAATTCAGGATACATTTCAAGAGCTTTGTCCCACTCTAAAACTTTTCCCTCATCATCTTTATCTTCCATCTTAACAGTGATGCCCTGAATTTCTGTTTTGGAAAGTCCATGCACTCCTGTCATATCCAGCATGGCTGATTTGATGCCTGCTGTTCCATAAGTTCCAATCTCGCAGATGTTCTCTTGCCCGAACTTCTCTGCGGCCCACTCACGTTTAAGATAATCTCGCACCGGCTTAAGATAATCGATATCGATATCTGGGAACTCGCCTTGTACGGATGCGCTCTCCTTATTTACATCAAACTCATCTGACAAGCCCAGCAAAAAATCGATCAGATTATTGTGTTCGTTACAAGAGAACTTTACTTTTCTGTCATAAAGATCAAGAAAATATTCATGTTCAGCCTGCGCATCAACTTCTTTGATCTCTTTCTTCAAACGACTCATATACTGGTCTTCTTTGCCAAGACCTTTATCATTCAGAGAATGTAGACATAGCCTCAAAAGCCTTTCACGTTCCTTCATGCGACTCTCCTTAGTCAATCATAATCTTCAGGGCTGGATTCATCTTTACCAAACCCCAGAGGTTCTTCGAAATCTTTGTCTTTTACTTCTTCTTTCATCTTGCTGAGAGTCTTGATGGCGTCTTCGTATTTGTCTTCCAAAATCACCACTGCAACGAACAACTCTTTAAGATGAGCGATACTGAATTTATCAGTATCCTTAACCCACTTATCTAAGTCAATGTCAAGTTCTTTAACATCTTCCTTGCCAATGAGATGATCGAAGTAAACCCTGCGAGATGCTTTACTTGGAAATCCGATCTTAAATCTTTTGTCAAATCGACTAGGACGATTGATGATCCGGTGCCCAAGTTTGTCTGGATAGTTTGTGGTTGCCAAAAATACCACTTTATCCACTTCGTTGACGCCATCAAGAATGTTTAAGATTTCTGATTCGTTATTCATTTCCAGAAGTGCGTCAATGTCTTCCATGACAGCCACAACTGGGCAATCAGGCTGAATCTTTCTTAACTTTCTTAAACCATCAATAAACAAATCTGGTCTGTGGAATTCAATGACAATTCCGCCACGCTCCACAACATCTGCCATGATGAGTTGAACAGTACAACTTTTTCCGCTTCCCGGAGGTCCATAAAGCATGATACCACGCTTGTAAGTCAGATCGTACTTGCGGAAAATTTCTTCTCTTTCCCAGAAGTTTTGAACTTCTTTAACAACCTTTTCCGATTTGGTGTCAGGAAACTTAATTAAACCTTCAGTCCTTACAGGAATTTTCTCAAAGTAAAGACCTTGCTGACATGTATTGATCTCATACACGCCCGGCTTTAACTTCCTTACTGTTTTCCCAATGGGAAAGAATATTGTCCCATCTGAACTACTCCACTGCTTGTAGGCAATGTCGAATTCATAATCCTCGTCCTCATCATAAGGATCGTAATTTCTTTTGGCAGGCATACGTCTTCCTTTCTTTGGTTTTCCAAAAATTCTTTCGAGAAGCTTCTTAGCTGATTCACTTTCCCTTAAGGGTGGTGTTTTGCGGGTCATTTTTACATCTTCGACTTTCAATCATAAATATCAAAGTCATTATAGCAAAATTACAGAAGCTTTCAAGATACATAAAGAAAGGAGGAAACATGGCCCTAAAATACAAACTAGAGTTTAGCTGGGATGAAGGAGACCCTTCTGATCCCGGAGTGTACATCCAATTCAAAGGCTTTAATCCGCCTATTTACAGACCACATACAGACAAGGAAGATTATGATGTTCTCCCAGCAGAAGAGAAGCATGACTTTCTTACAGGGATCTTTAACATTCAAGGAGTGGTTGAAGTTTCAAGCAAAGCATACCGAGTTTGGCTTATGAAGTCCCCAATATATGATTGGGAAGAAGTGTTAAATCCAGTATTGATTTTTATTCAAGATGAAGCTGGAGAAACTGAATTAGACGAATTACCGGGATCAGGAAAAATTGATGGTTCTGGATTCACTCTGGATAATCCTGTGAATCGTAGAGATCGTTAAATATCTCTGAAAGCGACTGGCTCCCAGTCGTTCTTAGAACAATACTCTAACATTTCAATGAATGCCTTTTGACGAATCTCTAAAGGCATTCCATGTCCAGCAAATACAGGAATTGCACCATCAGGCGTTCCTTCAAGGTCTTTAATGAACAACTCAGATGTGTAGCAAGGATTCCTGATATTGCCATTAAGAACCCCTGTGACAAATATCATCTGAGGATCGGTCTCTCCGGGGATGTAATAAGACACTTCTTTTCTGTCCCACGGAGCACAAGCAAGATGCCTGTCAAAATTTTCAAAATTTGGCTCACGTGGTTTATATCCTGCACGACAATATTTGTAATCAAGATTTTTAAGAATTTCAGCCGCTTCAACAGTAGCCCGATAAGAAGGATAACCGAAAGTAACAGGTTTGGGCAACCCATTAGATTTCATTGCCTGTTCCATGTCTTTAATGGAATATGTTAATTTTTCTTTACTTAAAGATTCTACAGAATCATGAGAATAGCTGTGATTGGCAATCTCAAATCCATCATCTGACATTTCTTTAAGTTGTTGCCAAGAAATTTGAGGCTCTTCAAGTTCTGTGCCATCCCACAGACGAGCTATGGCTGTAATAAAGAACGTAGCACTAAAGCCATAATCCTTTAATGCTTTTGCAGTAAACGTATAGTTTGACAACATTCCGTCATCAAACGTGAACGTCAGTTTTCTTTTCAATAACACCAACCCACCACTTCCCTTCTTCTTCACGTTCCAAATCTTCATTAAATTCTTTGTACGGAATGGTTAAGACTTTTCCATCCCATTTAGTGACAGATTTTGTTACATGTGGAGCACCGTTTCTGCCAGCAGTAAGAATGATCGCTTCTTGAACTTTAGGATGGGCCATCAAATGGTCCACCATCAGTTGAGATGTCTCAGGACTAGGTCCCCAAAGATAATACACGTCACAAACTGGAAACTCCGCATTCCTGATCCTAAAGAAATTGCCAACCTTAACCGTGAGGCCACGTTTTATAGCAACAGGAAAACGATCTGGGTTCATCTCGATGCCCACAACGCTCTCGGCATACTTAGCGAATTGATACAGCATATCCCCTTCTGCACATCCAACATCACATAAAGATTTGCCAGAGACTATTTCTTTTAGACCCTCTGGTGCGCTAGACGGGCTTCTCCAAGGGAATACTCTAAGCCACTCGTCTTTGGTTGCTTCTCTGATCGGCACTGGATCAAGTTCAATTTCAATGATTTCCATGCTTTATAGTAGTTAGGGAGTTTTCAATTACAAAATTTACATAGGCGCATAATCACTTTGTCACAACTGCTTCGCAAAAACTTCTAAGTTCTCCATCACTAAATTCATTCTTAGCTATCTGAGCCATATAAGACACAAACTGAATATTCCCATTCACGTATCCCTTGGATGAATCAATCCTATCTAAGCTGGCCCGGTCTGGAGTTTTAGGAAGCTGATTTTTAGTGCTCATGTTTTCCATGTTCTTCAACTCCCAACCAGTGTATGGACATCTTCCTTTTTGTTTATCCCAAACACCTTTAAGGTCTTCAAGAGTAACATCAAATTCATGCTTTCTCCTTTTAGCATTTCTATAATGCCAACGAAAAGGAGAGAATTCATCAGCTTTATTTCCGGGGTCAAGATGATCCCATCTTTTGGACTCGGACGGGATATTATCAGCAGTGCCCTTTCCACAACACTTTCTGCTACAAAAATTGCGTTTATGTTCTCGCTTGAGACAGCGATCATGCTCAGCTTTCCTTCGATGGAACTGTGTGCCACAAACATCACAAGTTAATTCGATTGTTTTTTCCATGCAATATATATCAGTGCGCATGAAAAAATCCCATCCGCTCCATGTGAGCGGATGGGATTAACTTGAGTGGACCGGACGGGGTTCGACGTTTTTACCTACAGGTTTCCCTGAGAACGGACTATATCATCACCCCAAAGGGTGTCGGACGCTCGTGGCGGTAATTAAGAGGACTTTACCTCTCCGCTAGTCTCTGCACCTTCCTGTGATGTATCACAGGCTTGGCTCAGGATTGCCCTCGGCGATACCGTTAGGGTTTCCCTGAATTCATCCGATTTGCTCAGAATGTTTCCAAACTGAGGGGCTCTGCTACAAACCCGTGTCTTGCTCTATAATCAGAGCGGCTTCTACGATCATATCCCTTGATTTGATCTCGCCGTATCGACGCCCACAAGGAAGCGGCTTCTCAACAGCCAGTTGAATTTGAGTCTCGTTTTATCGACCTATCAACATTCGGTCTCAAAAACCAGCCTGAAGTTATACTCTTTGAACGTATCAGACATCCATTCTCAGAGCTTCGGACGGCCTTAAGCCGTCACAGCTTACGCTGCCATGCGAAGAGGTGTTGTGTTTTCGACAACTAAAAGTTTGATCAGATTTTTACGTGGCCTTCTGATCAACCACGGATCGCAACCATCTCATCAAGATAGCCAATCGATTCCAATTCCAGCCCAAGTTTTCAAAGAACAAATCCAGTTTTTACCTTCGTGACACTGCCGAAGCGAGGAGACTGGAAACCTCAACTCCGATCACGGCCATTAGCCGAAGGGGTCTGTACGCTAGGCTCGCCAAGTGGCAGCTTCGGTCAGGTATTTTATTTATACGTTACATCAGAGAAATTGTCAAGTGAATCACTCCTATTTCTCTCAATCGCCGCCAAAACCTCTGGTTTGTCTTCATCAAACAACAAATGGTACACCAGCCAACAGGCCGGAATGATCAACGGCAATAACGCAATGTTTCCCAGCAACTCCATCCACATAACGTGCCTCTCCCCTTCCACCAATCGCTCCATCTTCGACACATGGAGCGTGTTTCATCTTTTTTGGTGACTACGACAAGTTTTTTACCTTGCCGCACATGATCTACAGAAACAAGACTGGCCAACTCTCCGGGAGAAATTGAATAATTTTTGGACACAAAATTTCTCCTGCCTGTGACTTCAATCGCCGCAGCGACCATTTCCGAACAGTGTATACCAGTTCCGGGAATACTCCGCAAGTAACCCCGAATGGAATACTGACGATCTATCTGACCTTCCAAATATTCTCTCATTTTCGCTTTCTCAGACCTCGTGCAACGTCGTCTGGGGCGAACTATAGATGTCACAACCTTGCTCTTGGTGCCTTCGTTCATGCGACCAATCTCTGCAAAGTAATCAACAACTTTGTATTTCCTGATTCGAGGTGGCTCTGCATTATAAAGCCACTGCACGCCGTCCTTGTCGGACATGATGATCGCAACGTGGCTGTAAGTGGAGTCTGTGTAGCACTCCACAACATTACTGGAATTCTCCAGAAATATGAGAGTGCCGTCCTCAAATGCTGCTTCTGCAAAAGTAGGAAAAACAAAAACCATCGAGAATAGAAATGATCGCATGTCAGCATCCTTGTGTTTTGATTCGCTCCTGCTCATAAGCCAACATCTCATCAGGGAGAGCCGGAACGATCTCAACTTTACCATCTTTATTGATATGGATTCTCTTGTCGCTTCCGAATTTAGCATGGAACGCTTCGACAAGTTTCTCAGCTTCTTCAATGGCGTTCATATTCGTCCTCAATTTGAATGTGAGAATCCACCCATTTTACAAATTTTGGACTAAAAATCAAGATCAACTTGGTTTCTTGATCACAGCTTCAATGCTGTATTCGCCAGCAGAATGCCAATCCTTGCCTTTGTCCAAAAATCCCTCATCCAAAACTCTAAATTCAGCAAAGTCTGCATCTGGAAGAACAGACAGGATGACTTTCTTAAAACTCAAGGTGCAAGGCTGCTCCTCATCTTCTGGAAGAAAGAAGTGCTTGTGATCATTGTTCCAATTGCTGGGCAGCACACGCTTCTTCTCATACAAGTCTCTATGAGGGACACACATAATTAAGTGTCCTCCCGGCTCAACAATGTCATACCACTTTTTTACAGCCTTAGATGGGAATCTGATGTGTTCTAAGATGTGACTGGCATAAACAGTGTGAAAGGTGTTATCTGGAACTCCTTCCATCTCTTGAGCGTCCCCATCCTTAAACTTTTTATCCCATCTTCTGAATGTGTTATTCAAAGCATCTTCACCACATCCAATATCTAATCCAGAAAGGTTTGCTGGAGCATATTTCTCATGCCACCCCTCTTTTACACGTCTTTCATGTGATTTACTGGTCTCTCCCACAATTCCCCTCCTGTTATATTCGTCAATGACATACTGCCAAGAATCCGGTGCTAATTCTTTTGAAAAGTGACCCATTCTATCTCCTTATATTTATTAAGATAGTTAACAGAACCAAAAATGTACGAAGGAACGTAAATAATAAGGAGGCTTAAAATGAAAAAAGATAAAGACAATGCAATGCTTGCCGGTGTGTGTGCTGGTATAGCAAAAGAATACAAAGTAGATGCCACAATGGTCCGACTTGGTTTTGCGGTAGCGACTCTTATGGGATTTGGGCTTCCAATTGTAATCTATATCGTTATGGCCCTCGTCATGCCAAGTGAATAAGGAGAAAAACCATGGGACTATTTCAAGAATACATGGATGCAAAAGGCAATGTTAAAAAAGCCGTTGTAGACATTTCAGGAGGAGATCCTGATCCAAAAACACCACCAGTGAAACCGCCTAAAGAACATGGCGGCAAACCTTACGCTGCAAGCGATGGTAAATGTTGCAAAAAAAACAGTAAAAAGGGACTCGGAGATCAAGGAGATAGTGACTTAAAATACACTCCTTCTGACGATGCAACCAGCAGTGGGCATCCGCCAGCTAAAATCCCAACAGTAGAACAAGTAGAATTGTCTACCCTCGTGGCCGAAGCCGCTACTCGTGACCAAACTCTAATCGAAAATCTTGTTCGCCAACTCAAGGCCAACGGACTTCTTGGTCCATTGGTGGCAGAAATGCTTCAACACAGAGATACTTATGCTCACATTTCAGAACTTATGGCACATGAATCTTATGGAAACAAAACTTGTAAGAATCTAGTCCGAGCCATGAAAGAAGAAGTCGCTCCACCATTTTCCGACCAACTAGAAGTTGGGGAAGAAGAGGAAGAAGAGGAAGAAGTTAACGGCGACACATTTGATGACATGGGAATCGAAGACGAAACTATGCCAATGGATGATAACTTCGATGATATGCAAGTTGACTTCGAAGACGAACAAGCTCCAGTAGACGGGCCTCTTATGCAGATGGATAAAACCCCTGCAATGAAAAACTTCCAACGAGCACTAATGAGCAGGGTGTAATCAATGTCTAGTAGTGATCCCAGAGATGCCTTAAAGGATATGATAAATAGTCTCAAAGGCATCTTTGGGAGATACGACCGGCGTGCAAGAAAAGACGCTTGGTCTTCCCTCACGTCTTCAGAAGGGCAACGTGTGGTTAAAAAGATTCTTGATTCTCCGACTCGCCCAGTCACAGGAATACCCAGACTTCTCCGATTCAAAGAATGGTTTGACAAAAACAACTAAGGTGTATTCGGATGAGTCACCGGAGGATAAAAACCTCTTGGGACAACAGTTTCTTCATCCACCACTTTAAGTAATTCCATCCCAGAAACCGGTGGGCCATTAGCTGTGGTAAACATCTTTAAGGCATACTGAGCCTGACTGCCTTGTACCGCCACTCTTTCTCCATGTTTTAGATTTCTACCATGGACGGAACTCAATCCCGGTATCCACATTGATCTGTTGTACTGTCTTTGTTCTGTCAGCACCACCTCATGAGGAACAGTTCGGACGTTGTAAACGGCCACATTTTTCTGATTAGTTATCGGACCAAAAACTTCATTCATTGAAGGATTAAGATCAACTTCAAAAGTGATTGTATGTTTTTGTGCAACTAACCTTGGACGTGCAATAATGCTTTGGTTCGCCACCCCGGTAGATATACTACCACCTGAAGTGATTTCATTATAAGTTGTCAACTCTCCTCCTGCTTAAATTGGCTAAACTATTTACGTCTACCATGGCAATTTAATGAACCTGAGAAAAACTCCGTTCCCACCTTTTTGCCCAAGCAATAATAGTTGACCTGAAGCCCGGCACCACTTTTTCAACATCTTTGTATGAGTAAAATGGCCTAGCCTCAACTAATCTCTTGGCTTTCATTGGCCCAATTCCATAAATGTCTTCAATTGTGCCTTGGCCTGCGACATTTAGAATTTTGATAGCTATGATCTCATCTTTTTCTTGAAAAGAATTGGTAGATTCCATTTCTTTCTTTTCACGAGTCAATCTTTCGACCAAAGCGTTAAGCCTGATGATCTCAAGGCCCTTTTTGCCACATGGATAACAAGAACCCACATCTCCCTTGAGCCTGTGATAAATGCCATCAAAAACTTTCCATGCCATCCAAAAAGCGAATGTGTATCCCATGAACTGAAAAATCATATCGAGCATGGGTCACTCGCTTTCTTCTCCTTGCGCATGAGATCGACTTTGATCAAATACCCCATCTGGGTAACGATCAGAAAGCTTTTTAACATTACCATCAATAACCTCTTGCAAGCTGCTCCCAATGGTTCTAGCGGCAAACGCCAGATACCACATTACATCACCCAGTTCTTTGACAGCTTCTTCTTTGTTAATTTCCTGACCATGGAAAACAACCTTCTTCACATGATCAGCGAATTCACCAGCTTCACCACACAATCCCAGTCCACCTAGCACCAATTGCATCTCTGGCGTTTCCGTAGATTGAGGAGAAGCTAATCTTAACACAAACTCTTCGTAATCGTCTAGTGTACTTGGCATCCTTGCCTCCAATCCAAATTTTATGTTTCAAAGTCTCATAACTGATCCAGCAGCAGTGACACTGCCAGCCACATCTTTACATGTGACAGAACCACCGGCCTTTACATGACCTGTGATATTTTCACATTTGACAGAGCCGCCGACTGATACAGCCCCTTTAATGTCGCCATGAACATGCAAAGAGGAATCTGTCTTCACTTCTTTGATGTCTCCAGACAGTTCCACTCTGACAACGCCATTAAGACGCCCATCGCCTCCGTCGTCGCCTTCCCACTCCAAGCCATTCACATACAGCTTGTTCCCCATAATGTTGATGCTAGAGCCATCTGGGACTTCTATGACTCTTCCGTTTACATGTACTGTACTCATTCGTCGTCTCCTCCTGACTCAAATAAGAGCCATAATATAAGAAATAAAAACCCGGTTTCTGAATCTCCATTCAGAAAAAATATTAAAGCTAAGAAAGCAAACATCTCAAGTAACTTTCAAGAGTTAAAATCTTCCCAGCCAGCCTTTCCATCTTTAGATTCAGGTGGCATTTCAGTATCAATGACTCGCTTGACTTGCTTGGTCAAGCGATCAATAGCTTGTGCGATGGCCAAATTGCCTAATTGCCTAATTGCCTAAAGCTACAATCCTAGCGGCCTCTGTCTCTGAGCCATTATATGATCTCAGCTTTTCAATATCTCTTTTAGTTACTCTTTCGTCTGTCATAATGGCACCTCCTCATGTGCAATAGGTTCAATTGAATGTCTGATCTTCTGCTGCTTACCACCACGAGCCGGTGACAAAAATCGAGAAAATCTTAAGTCATGAATGATCGGTTCGACATCATGAAGCCGAAGACAATAAGCAATCAGCGATCCACACTGGCTACCTCGACCCGGCCCGACAGCTTCAGAACCATCTCCAAAACCAATGATCTTAGGCCCTTCTGATCGTGCTTCGTCTGTCATCATCTTCTGAACAATGAAGTAAGAAGCGAAACCCTTCTCACAAATCAACTCATACTCTTCTTGAATTCTCTTAGAGTACACTGGAGTTCGTGGACAATGGCGAGCAACGAAACCTTTTTTAATCTCTTCCATAAGCACCACATCGGCATCTGGAACTTTAGGAAGCTTGATGGTTCGATCAATTTCAACACCTTTGGCTCTTTCACACAAAGCCACAGTATTTGATTTAGATTGTTTGAAAAGTTCGTAATCAATAACATCCTTGTAATCAAGCTCCCATTTAGCATTAAGTTCATCTTCTGACTTAAGCCAAAGATTTTCATCTTGAAGTTCAAACAAATCGTCAGCCTCACCAGACTCGATCAAGGCATTGATCTCTTGAATGGTACGCCGATTCTGCTGCATGAGTTGCAGCCGTTGATTGTGGCTGTGCTCTTTCTTGCAGTAGTGACAATCCTGTGTCATGATGATTGGCAGGCCATACTTTTCGTGAGCTTTAATGAGAAATATATCGTATGGTTTCTGCATCTTCCAATCGAGCATCATCAACTCAAGATAGAAGTTCGGCGAAAACATAGCGATGTACTTTTCCAACATTTGGAACGCTGCATCTTCTCCTTCATTAAAGAGAGCGTTGGCAATCTCGCTGTTGCCACATGTGCTGGTAAAGATAATGCCCTCTTTGTATTGCATGAGGACATCATGGTTGACTCTGGGCTTACGGTAGTATCCGTGAATCCAAGACCAAGAGGTTAAGCGAACAAGGTTTTTATATCCTTCGTTCGTATAAGCAACTGCAAGAAGATGAGATGATTTATCAAACTTGGCTTGCTCGGGGGACTTTTTATCAACCCCGTTGCCAAGACTTTTTCTGAATTCTGCTGATTGGTATCGATTCTCAACTTTTGGTTGCATCGAGTTAACATAAAGCTCACAGCCAAACATCGGGAAAAGGTTATGCTTCTCGCACTCCTTCACTTGCTGTGGCACCGCACCCATCACACCATGATCTGTAATGCACAGAAACTTCTGATTGATTTCCTTCTGTCTCTCGGCATACTCATGGACCTTGGCAAAGCCATCCATGAGCGAGAAGTCAGAGTGTCTGTGAATATGCTCAAATCCGGTAATGGGGTGGTGCATGTGACATCCTTGTCGTTAATCAGAACTACTTGAAACGCTGCTTCCTTGACCACCAAGATCAAACAGCACAGCGACTATCATTAACACCAGCCATCCACCGCTAACTTGATGATCATTGTTCAACATAGCTGCCATATAAGCTATTGTGGTATATGGCATAAACATCCATCCAAGTATCGGCCAAACCATTTCGTCATAAGCTTGACCGATCCAGTCAGTTGCTATCGCAATGACGATCAGCACAAACCTTGGCATCATCAATGAAATTATAGCAAGTAAACATCCCATTTACTTCTCCTCTTCTGAGTCCGGTTTTGCAAAGTCATTTTGCAGCGCAACGGCTTCTGCGTCAATAGCAGCTACGGCAGATTTATGACTTTCATAAATCTTCTTAAACTCTGCATTGAGTTCTTTCTTCCTCTCATGCAAAGCAGTTACTTTGCCAGAGAATTCTGCGAACTCGTCACTCAGTAAAATGTTAGCTGGAAGGTTCATCGTTCTTTCCTCCATGAAAGAAATTCTCGGTTAAGTATTTCTGCATCTCTTTGATCAATCTTAAAAGATTTTTCTTTCAAAGATTCTTTAACATAACAATTGATTTTATGGAATCTCTCGTTCCCAACCTTTTGCAGCCAAACTTGTCCCTCATCATTGGAATATGCAACAGCGTTTATGTTGCCAGTTTGATTCAATCTCTCTCTGGTCAATTTTCCTTCAGAATATGTGTAGAAGGGATTGCGAACTTCGAGTCCTTCACAAGTATCAAATTGTGTCTGATTGATCCACTCTGATTCCAACCGAGTGATGATCTTCTTCAAGATCACAGTTCTGATGATGTAAATTTCATCATAAAGACCAGTATTGGCATTCTTCACAGCAACGTAATAAAGCTTGTTTTTTCCATTAACAATGGCAACATAATCACGTCCCAGTTTGTTAAGTCCGACATTGGATTTATTGCTGTAGCCAACATCGCACCCAAAAAAAGGCTGTCGAAAAACTACTGGACAATCTCTTTGTCCATCTTTACCTGCCACACGCAACTTGAACTGATTAGGAATCCATAACCCACCTGATTCAAACTGGCACCAGTAATCCAGTCCTTGCTTGTCTTGTTCTGTAGTGGCTGGTTTAACATCATGAAAATGATTTCGAGCCGCAAGAATCCCAATCAAGTGATTCGTAACCCATCTCGATTCCTCATAACGTGTACGGTAACTGGAGTTCTTGTTCGCCTCTGGCATCTCATCATTCCTCTCTTAACGATTGAACATCTGGATAATCTTTCGATCCTAAAACTGCATCTGCAAGTCCATAAAAGACTGCTTCTTCAGCATCCAGAAACCAATCTATCTTGTCCTTAATCTTCTTATCGAAGAATCTGTACACAGACTCAACCGTTGTTGACTTTCTTTTAGCAAAGTACGGACCTTTTATAGCCCGTTCTGCAAAAATAGTCAACATCCGTTTGCAGGCCATGATGTCAAAATCTGCCGCCGTCTTTACAGCAAATGGATGTCCTTCATATCCTCCTGATCCATGGTGCATCATAAAATGACAATCTGGCATCATGATTCTTAACTGAGGGGACTGAAGGATTATTCCGCTCATTGAAGACGCTTGTGAGTAACACAACATCGTAATGTAGGATCGGGAAAATTGTACAGAATTGAAAATAGCCATTCCGTTGTTCCAGCAACCACCATCAGAATGAAGGTGTACCAAAATAGGCTTTGGATCAACCCCTTGATCCATTATATGCAAATTCTTTATGAACGTGGTAGCTTGTCTATACTCCACGCCCGGCTCGGATTCATCGTCTTTAACATAATAGCTGTGAAGATATATGTCACGTAAATTAAGATTTACAGCATGAGTGTGAGCATCATAAAGAACTTGATCTTTGCTCTGTCTTGCCATGTGTCCTCCAAAAATTAGAATTGTCTCTACAGTATAATAGAAAAATCAAGTTAGAGAAATACATAAAGTATGGCAAACTTCAAACAATGGATGGAAGACGAGGCAAGTTTAGGTGCTGCTAGCCCTGAAATGGCTCCTCCTATGGTTAATAAGAACACTGGTACCACTGCTTCTGACGAAGTAAAGCGTACAAACCTACAACCACAGGTCGATTCTCAAGAAATCGAAACAAAATCAAAAAAAGAACAAGATCGCATCCTTGCCATAGATTCTGACATCGAGCACATGGATATGGGTCTTCCTGATGGAGATGACGCCGATACCCCCAAGATTAACAAGTTCAAGCAGATGTGGGATGATCTTAAACAAAACTGGGATCAAATTAAAATGGCAGACGAAATCCCAGACGACGGCGAAGACGAAGGACTTGGCAACGACGGGGGCGACGAAGAGTATCTTAAAATGATGCAACAACATCCAAACATGGTGCCTCAGACTGGACAAAACCAGCAACAACAAGGTCCGGGCACCTTCGGGAATTAAAGGTTGTCCATCAAGTCATCATCCATACCCTGTGGTCTCTCATAACCTTCGCTATCAAGCTTCAGTTGAATTCTATAAGCTTTACACAAACTGGTCTTGCAGTCCTCAAAACCGTCTTTCCAAGCTCCAAGAGTCCAGACATCGTTCTTTAATCCACTGCGAGTCCAGCCATTTTTGACAAGATGCTCAAGCATTTGGACTTCACGCTTTTCGGCGGCAATCTTTTTCTTTGCTTTCAAATTCTCTTTCCGACGCAATTTTTGTGTTGCAGAAACCCTTCTGGGTCTCTTTTTAGTGACACCAGATGCTTCTTTTTGAGCACGATTCTTAGCCTTGCGGCTTAACTTTTTAGTTTCTGTCATTTGATAAATTCCTTTTCGTAATCATCTCGCTCCATTACGTGAATGTCTTTCTCTGGATTTGGTCCATCACAAATATAGACAAACTCCACGTCATCCATGTTCTTCGTGGCTATAACTACTACGTTTCTCCATAGCCTGTAAATAGATGGAAGAACTTCCCTGACGTACTTGTCATACAACGGTCTACCATCTGCATAATGTTGCAAGAAGAACCAACCTTTTCCCAGATGATTAGGATCAGCTAATCTGATATCAGGCAATCCACCGTTAAGATACTTCTTAAGCAAGTTAGCTTTGATTGAGTCAAAATCTCTGTTGATTATCTTCCATTCCCCATTAGGGAATTTTCTGTATTCAAAGAACTCTTTCTTCTCACAAAGTTCTCTTGTGAAAAACTCACTAATCAACGTGTAATCATTGTAGTGCTTACGAACGTCAAATACTTTGTCCATACCAAGACCGAGTTTCTTATCCCAGTTTTCTTTTTCTTGCATGTCCTTGCACTCTTCCCATTCTCTTCCAAACTTTCCTTTGTTCCATCGATCTTCGATGTCCAAAAGAATTTCGTATCCAAGCTTGTATGGGTTCATGCTGTACTTGCCGCCAAGAACTCGCATCTTGTGTTCAGCGTAATGCCAAATACCGTCTGCTTCATTCTCTTGGCCAAGAGATGCTAATCCCTCTCTGCAAAGGAGATGATAGTCTACAAAACTAGCCCAGCCTTCATTGATCATCTTAGTTTGTCTTTGTGGTGCAAAATACATACTCTCTTCATAGAGCATGGTAATGATATCTTGTTGCCACGGTTTCATTGGAGCTTTATCTTTTAAGTACCCCATGATATTACGAGTAGGCTTTCCATAAATATCTAAGAAATCAGCAGCTTCCTTTTTCTCAATTTCTTCATGTTGTTCGTCAATGAAATCTTTTTGGTTAACCCACTCATCCATGTATCCATGAGTTGACGTAAGACGATTAGGAAAACGATATTCTCTATCGTCTTTCAAATTCACATTCACAATCTCCTTTTTTCTCCATGCAATACGAGAATCAATAAGAGTTTCAACCCTCAAGCATTGATCAATAAATTCAGTCACCACTTCACTGCCCCATCGAGCAATGTAGTTTCTAATACGAGTGCTATGATTAGCCAACTTATTCATCATGTTATTGTCAGTTGGCTCAAAGAACACATTGTTCTTAAAGAAATCATTGTGCCCGATAGCATGGCAAATTACATCCACGTTATCGACAAGCGTATTGGAGTCCATACAGTAGATGTAACATGGATTGGTATTGATGACCATTTCACTAATACGATACTGATTGTGCTCGTATCCCTGAGCCATTTGTTCGTATTCCATACCCCACTTCCAATGAGGATATCTCACTGGGAATCCACCATAACTAGCGATCTCAGACATCTCATCATATCTGACAAACTCGACAATAGTTGGATAGTAATCCAACCCCATCTTCTTACACTCTTCATGAATGCGAGGAATGAGATCATTTACTTCTTTGTGGATCTTCAGACCCGGAATTGTATTGTCACCCTCCAACAAGGGAGAGCCGCTCATCATTCTTGATTTAGTCATCCTAAAATTCCTTAAATATACTCACTCTTGAATCTTTATGTTACTTCATCTCACATAAAGATGCAAGCTCTTCTTTGATCCTATTGAGTGGATGACTCCAATCTCCTTCTTTTTCTTGTCTAAACATTCTTACAGAAGGATACCAGAGAGAAGTTTCATATTTCTTGGTTTCTCCAAAATCATATATCACTTCACTGTTGCCACACTTGCTCCATCTAGGATCAGCTTCAAATGGCAACAATCCAAAAGTTGGTTTGCCCATTGCTCCAGCCAAGTGAAGAACCACAGTGTCTACAGACACTATCACATCCATTTCAGCTATCGCACTCGCTGTATCTGATAAGTTTTTAAGCGGATGCCACATAGCATCAGGATGGATTCCATATAAATAAACCCCAGAGTCGTCACACCAATCTAAAAAATCTTCATGTTGATCATCTGGAACAGATTTCTTCTGTGATAAAACATTCTCTGAATTGCTCTTCCACGATATTCCCACGCTCGGTTTCCCCAAAGTGTGGTTCACCTCCTTCATGGGTACTAACTCCGACTGTGTTGGAATATCCGACTGGTCGAGCAAGTTCAGAAAATGTACGGGATAGTAAACAGCATGTTTAAGTCCATTCAGCAACGCCGGAATACTTAATATATTTGTGTTGTAATCACACTTGATGTGTTCGTTCGTAAATTTATGGATAGCTGGGATTTGTTCCAGAAGCTCTTTGAAGTCGTTATAGTAGGCATAATTGTTTAAGACAATTTTGCAATCCCACGCCTCTTTCATCACATCCAAATAGCGAAGCATATTGATTGTGTCGCCCATCCCTTGATCGCAAAAAATCTCTATGGATTTTCCATCAAGGGACTGACCTTCCCAATACTGCCCAAAAAAGTCTATAACTTGAGTCGGCTCTTCTTCGCTACGACAAGGCGCATGAATCAAATCAAGCAATCTCAAAATCATGGGATTGTTTGAATCGATTTTTCTAATTACAGATAACATCTGTATTGCCTTGTTACATCTTCCTGTGTGAATGTAATTGTAACAAGTAGCTAAAGATTGATCGACAAACCCTTGGGTTTGATCCATCAGTCTCCTCCCACATAATCAAGGGATGCTCCAACTGATTGATCTGCCGCTAACAATCTTTTAATGGCACCAATGATTTGAGAGTTTCTATCCTCTTCTGACAAATCTGGAGAATATCCCCAATTGCCTCCGAAAGAGTTAGTGTCACTATCGTTGTCTTCTTCGTCTTGTCCAATCCCCGCAGTTCTCAAATAGTCTTTATTGAGTTTTCCGTTCTTAAGAGATTCATCAATATACGCCTTAACGCTATCTTGATATCTCCAAGAGCAAATCTGAGAAATGCCAATCATGTTGATCCTGTCTGGACCAAGCTCTTCTTTGATGATTTCAACCATCTTCTGATTATCTCCACCCCAGTTGTCTCCATCAGAGAAGTAAAAGATGTAGACATTAAAGTTAGATGGCGGGAATCTGTTCTCAAGCTGATCAGCAATTGATCGAAACGCAGAAGAACACATTGTTCCGCCGCCATATCGATAGCTGTAGAATTCTTCTTCGTTGACCTCTTGAGCACGAGTATCATGAACGAAGTAGCATCTCTCAACTCTCTTGTAGAACCTTCTGATCCAGCAATCAATCCACCACGACATATCGCTAACGATGTCGCATCTGTAATCATCCATAGAGCCAGAACAGTCTCTTGCGAAGAAGATGACAGCATTCGAAGAAGGTATCTTTATTTCCTTAAACTGACGATACCTAAAATCACTATTGATTGGAGTAATGATCTTCATTGGAATTTTTGAATTATTCGCATAATGAAGATCATCCAGTTGCCCAGTCATAGCCAGACGCTTCATTGCTTCCATCATCGTGCGTCGAGGATGACGCAAAGAGTTTAAGCCAACTTTAGAAATGTCATTATATCTGATTCTGACACTTTCAAAAGTTTCATTAGGTTTGGGCCTCATTCGAGGAAGCTCTAAATCTTCCTCCATCAAACGATAAACATCATCCATGTCTATCGTAATGTTGATGCCTTCACCGGGGTCTTCACCGGCACCGCCTTCGCCTTGACCCGGTTGTGGATCACGACCAACAACGTCACCTTCTTTGCCCGGCCCTCTTCCAACTCCCTCTCCATTGTCTCCAAAGACAAAGTGAGGAATATCGATTTGAGGAATGCTAATCGTCATCTTGCCGCCCTTTGGACGACGACGAACAAGCCCACCATTGCTGATGAGACGTTTTAGCTCACGTCTTGTTCTACCGGAAATTACATCCCGGAATTTTTTGTGGTCTTCTTGAATTCGCTTCGGCATGATCTTTTCCTTGTAAGCCTTTTAAGAAAAAAGCGGTAACGGCAGAGCTATGGAGCTTCCACCGTCACCGCCACTCAGTCACCTACTCGGAGGTATCGCCACGAGCGAAGATGGAAGAAACATAATCGAGCACATCTGTAGCAGACTGTTGGTTATAACCGTACTGCTTAATCAGACGAGTTTTGATTGCGTCGATCTTCTCTTGAAGCTCAGGATCAAGATCGGCTGCTTCTTTGGTAAGAGAAGCCAGCTTGACTGTATCCTTGACATCTTCAAAGACCTTGGCCTCTAAAGCTCGTTTAAGCTCTTCGTTAGAGTCCCATGCAAACTTCTTGCCTCTGTGAACGAGAGTTCCAATAAAGGCCGCAAGAGATCGTCGGAAGTCATCGCAACCCTGTTCTGGGATGCCATTCTTCTCTTCGATGCTTCTCATCAATCGCTCGTCAGGGTCCATCAACTCTTCTGTGATTGGATGGATCATCTTTTCTGCATTGACATAAGCAATCACATTGTCAATGTATTTGTTGCAAAGTCTCTCGATTGCTTTTTCGTCTGCAACCAATGCTCTTTGGACTTCGTTCTTCAAGATTTCATCCAGTTCCTTAATGGCGAGTTCAGCACAATATTCGTATCGCTTACGATCCTCTACATTAGTAATTAGAGAGGAAATGCTCAAACCCTTCTTGATTTCGCTCATCACATGGAAAACATTGATGTAATCCTTGTGTCGTGCAAGACAGTTTGAAATCTTATCTTGCGTGTAACGAGCCGAAACTCCAGATGACATCCCTTCTTCGGTGAACTTATCACGAAGCTCTTTAACGGTATCTTCAGTCCAACCGGGGATGGCTCGACCATCATAAAGCTTAGCTTTGTCACGCAAATCAAGCTTTCCATCACCGTCATCTTCAAGACGTGTCAAGATGTCGAAGAATGCCGCAATCTCAAGAGTATGAGGCATGATGTGCTGCTTAACTTTATCTGTACCATAATCCTGTTCCAGAACTTTAAGCTCATCCGACCAGCGAAGCAGATAAGGAACATCTACTTTAACAGTACGGTCTCGTAGAGCTTCCATGAACTGATTGGCCTTCAGCTTTTCGTACTCAGGGTTGTTGGTGTGAGCAATGATAAGCTCATCCACAACAATCTGAGCGAACTTCTTAGGCTTGATCTGGTGTTCTTGAGAAACACCAAGAAGATCATAAAGGAAAGCATTGTCGAGCTTCAACATTTCGATGAACTCAACCACTCCACGATTTCCAACTTCAAACTCTCCATCGAAGTTGAAAGCTCTTGGATCGGAGTCAGAACCAAAGTGGCCAATCTTAGCGAAGTTCATATCTCCGGTAAGCTCGGTGCTATCTTGGTTCTTCTCGTCCTTCGGCTGGAATGTTCCAATTCCAATACGATCCGATTCAGAGTGACACTGACGCACAACACGAATATGATTCTCAACAACCTTAAGCCAATCACCATCGTACTTTTCAAGAAGCTCTTTCATGAACAACTTGCAACGAGGGTTGGGCTCACCTTCGCAAATCAATTCGTAGACGGAATGCTTTTCTCCATCAGGGGCTTGATCCACATGGATAGTGTTGATGTCTTTAAGCACTTCGTCTCGCATCTCTCTTGGGAGCAAACGAAGAGGACTGTCGTGCATAGCGGCATCACACTTATCAGTGTTATAAATACCGTCTGGTCCTTCAAAGGGAAGATCAACCCACTTGTAAGTGTACCAAGCACCTTCGTCAGTTCGACTGTATGCTTCAAGACCCTTTTTCAATACACGACAAATTGTGGATTTAGACGAACCAACAGGTCCGTGTAAAAGAAGAACTCTCTTCTCTGTTCCATAATGCCCAGCAGCACCATGAATAAAATCAACAAGGTCCATCAAAGTTTCTTCAAGTCCAAAAATTGGATAATCGGAATCACTGAAGAAATTGTATCTCGTGTGCTTACGACGATGCCTTGTGAAAGTTTCTGTCCCTTTGGACATGATTGTGTCGTACACGTATTGAAAAGCATTACGTGCCAACTTTGGCTTCTTCTTCAAAAGTTCAATGTACTCACCAAAACTCATCTCCTCATTCAACGTGAGGAACTCGTCACGATTGTACATCGAAGCATATTGTTTAAGAGCGTTACTGCTCGGCGTTGTTTCTTTAATGTTTTCCATTTACAAATCCCCTTGTAAGTTGACTGAATATGCACGGAGTATACAGCCAAGGGAAAAACATTACAAGAGGTATATTAAAGAAAATGCTTTAAGTTGAAGAAAGTCCCATTGGAGATTTTACTTTCTTAGTCGAACCATTTTTTGGTGCCTTAAAGAATTCTCCAGCTTTATTGGGCTTTATAGTTACAGAAGTTAGTAAATCACCGGAAGGCATGACGGCTTTGGACATTGTTTTTTGTCCTCCCAACATTCTCTTGATATCGCTTCCGCCTCTTTTTTTTGTGGAAGGAGTCATTGCTGCTTGTTGAAAAAACTTTTTATCAAGAGCGTGATCCACTCTGGCCGGATTGGACTTAACGGGATTCCCGAAGAGACCTTGAAGATCCTCTTTCTGTAAGAATTCCTTGAACGTCATTTCTTCCCCATCTTTTTAGCCATCATTCGTCTCATCATTCCTCTCATTGGTTGCCCAAGAAATTGAAGAGAAAGTTGACGCATGACATCACCTTGATCAAATTTAAGATTGTTGGGGTTGTTTTGAGTGTCCAAAACATTTGAAGAAATCTTTGTGAGCAAACTGTTTTGCTGTGGTCCGTTTCCCGCCCCCATCAACTTAGTGATCATAGGATTCGAGGCATTTGTTGAAGTGAAATCAGTAACGGCTTGGCCTGTGTCTTGAGCAGTATTCGTAGGATTCATATCCGCTCCCATGGAGTTCAGGTTTTTCCCACCTACATCTTCTAGCCAGTTCTTAAATGATTTCATAACGAAGGTATTTAGCCTTCTAAACCCACTTCTCTTCGTACAACTCTTCTTTGCCATACGTTTTTTTATGACAACATTCACACAAAGTGACGCCGTTATCCAAATTTGTTCCTAATTCTGGGTAATCTGAAAGCTTTTTTACATGATCACACTCTCCTTTTCCTTCTAAACCCATTGCTCTTCACCATCTTCGTCCCAAAAATGCAAAACAGTTGTTCCTGAAGTTGTGTTATATTTCCGGTCGATCACAATCTGATCATCATGTATTTTTCTATGACAGTTAGCGCATGTCACTAGGACATTTGATTCAACATATCTTCCTCCATCTTCTCCGGGAATTATTCTATGACAATCCAAAACTGCATAATCTTCTTCCCCGCACAGATAACATTTTCCTTCTGATTTCTTCTTGTGAACTTTGTTTACAAGTTTTTGTCCATGTCTCAAATTTCCCCCTACCCTCCATAGATAATTACAACCTTAACATATCAGGAGGATTTATGCGATATCTATCCGCATTTCTAATGGCTTTTGCCTTGTGTCTATTTGCTGGTTGTGCGTCTGACAGTTGTTGCGACAACTGTGTTGATGAATGCACATGTAACGTCGAAGATGGTCATTGCTGCTGCGATGGCACTTGCAAAGACGTTTGCGACTGCGAAGACTGTTGCTGCAAAGTCAAAGACTAACCACAAGTTAAATTAACTTCGACCCTTTCTTCAAGTTTTCTAAATTTGAAAGGGGTCGTAAGTTTTTCAACTCCCAACACTCCTGAAATTGTTGATCTTCCATTGATGTGTAAGAAAAACTCGACTGCGGCTTAATATGATCTATGCTCCACCCAGAACCATAAATTTCCCAAGTCATCCAACCCTCAAACTGACTCTCTAAATGTACCTTAAGATCATTTGCTGTGTAAGGAAGGGAATTCCAAAGACTGCCACCTCTTTTGCTTGAATGATTTTTCTTTAACCCATACCAAGCCATTTTGCTCGCAGTTTTCCTGATTTTATGCTGCGGACTCTTTGGACATCTTAAATCGGGAGCCATAGTTTCTTGTGGTTGTCGCAGAAGAAGGCATGAAAATCTACTCTAAAACATTCAATTCCCCAAACTTTTCTCCTTCTAGTTTCTTATATTGCATTTCAAAAATCCTGTAGTAGAAAGACCTTCCACGGAAGGTGCGATAAAAACTTCCGACACAACATCTGCCCCGACTACATTATCTATGCAATACCCGTCACCCTTAACCAAAACATCTGGTTTGATCTTCTTAATAACCTCAAGTGGTGTATCTTCTTCAAAACTCACCACAAAATCGACCATCTCTAAAGCGGCTACCACTGCCATCCTTTGATCAAGAGGTTTAATGGGCCTGTCGTCCCCTTTAAGACGCTTGATGCTCTCATCCGAGTTCAGAGCCACTACAAGCTTGTCTCCCTTCTCACGAGCAAACCTGAGAGTCTGAAGATGGCCTTCGTGTAATAAATCAAAGCATCCATTGGTGAATACAAGCTTAAAGTCTCGACTCGCCAAATCTTCTGGACATACAATGTTGTTAGCAGATATCTCCGCTGGCACAATCGGTCGATTCATTTTATTCTGGACATATACGGCACCAGCGTTCCATGCAATTTCAGATGCTTCTGGTACTGAAAATCCATGTCCCACAGCCATAGCCAAGAATACACAAAAAGTATCACCAGCCCCGATGACACTTTCTACTTCTACTTGTTTGTCAGGAGTGAAACAAAAGAACTTATCTTTATGAACGCCAGACACTTTTCTGCCACCGTCAGTTATTACAACTGATTCACACTCAAGTTCGTTCTGAAAATACTTAGCTTGTTCTTTCCATTTTGTTTTTCCACTTAAATCAAATGCCTCTTTTGCATTTGGCTTAAAAATACTACAGCCACGCCATTTACGAAGTGGACCTTTTTTGGGATCAACAATAGTTATCGAATTGTGATACTGACCCAAAATGCTTCCTTCATCTCCATGAAAAAATCCCTTATTGTAATCCGACAAGATCACAACATCGGGATTCATTTTTCTCTTGGAAATTTCTTGGCATAAAGATTCTGTATAGAAATCTATTATGTCTTCGCTAACACCACATAAAGGAGACTCTATGTCATGACGTGTAATTTGAATTCCGTCATCAAGAAATCTCCTCTTTACTGGAAGAGTCGTTCTTACATCAACTAAAGAGCCCCAACGATCTACTTTGTGTTCCTTGAAAACCTTCTCTGCCTTCTCATCTGGAAAACAAAAAAGAGACACAGATGCGTTAAAATGCTTAAATTGGTAGGCTACATTGGCAGCACCACCGGGACGTTTAATTGGCTTGTCTTCAGAAGATAACATGATCGGCATCGGAAATTCTGGACTGATGCGATTTACCTTGACTTCGTAATATTCATCAACCATCGCATCGCCCAGAACATGTATGTCAAGACGACGCTGCCGATTCTTCTGTAGAAAGCTCTGTAGTTTTTTCTTCAATCTTTCCTCTATTCGACCATTTATCTTTCCATTTAAGGAAACACTTAAGACCTACCCAACCAATAATCGACTGAGCAATTGCTTTGAAAGAAAACCATCCGATAGCCACAACCGTTGTTGGGTCTACGAATTCTTTTTGTTCTACTTCTTGAGCAATAATTTTTCTTTTTGACTTTCTTGCCATGGTAAACACCTCCATGACTATTTATTACTCATATAACAGAGAAAGCTCGCCGAATTTCTTCGGCGAGCTTAAAATAACAACAAAACTTGTTATGACGTGAAGACCTGAACTCCTACGTCTCGCCGTTTTGGTATTATGTTTTTAGGTATTTCACGAGAGAAAAGTCATCAAATTCTTTGACAACTGATCCAGTCCAACCTAATTCTCGAATATTTGGAAAATACACATCTCCTTCATAAACTCCTTTGACTTCAGAAGCAAGTATTTCTTCAACTATGTTTAACTCCAAAGCTTGACGATAAACTTCACTTCCGCCAATGATATAAATGTCTCCATTTCCCATAGTCTTTTGGCAAGCAGCAACAGCTTTTTCAAGGCTGTTGCTCCAACTGGGATCATTGGGGTCAAAGTAAAGAGGCACCTCAATCTTGCGACGAGTGACAACACAATTGACTCTGTTGGGCAATGGCTTGAAACCGGGCGGTAAAGAGTCCCAAGTCTTACGACCCATGATTACAGACTTGCCTATAGTCGTTTCTTTGAAATGCTTCATGTCTTCTGGAAGCTTCCAAGGAATCTGATCGCCATTTCCAATTAGGAAATTTTCATCATAAGCTACAATGAGTCTGATCATCTTTCGCCTTTCAATATATGCTTCAAATCCCCACCCCAACCTTGGGTTTTTGATTGTTTAATCACATTTTCGAGATTCTTTTTATAAGGGATGTCTGCAACATTGTATTGATGCAAATAATTGTACTTTCTATTCCAACAATCTTCACTACAAATAAAACCATTGTCATCGTAAGGAAGACCCTCTTTGCGAAACTCTGCTCCAGTTCTTAAATCATTCCATCTCTTGATTTTTCTGCCACGAGAATCAAACTCTTCTCCTTGAATCTCTCCTGCATTGTCTTTCCCATTGAAATATTCCGCTTTGGGGATATAGCCCATGAACCATATCCAAGTCGGATTCTTTTGAAAATCAACTGAAACACTTCCAAAAGCATAATAGTCACAATCTTGATTCGCACCCATTCCTGCATGGTCGGCAACCGAAGCCTCCCAGTTTGGGTCTACTGTTGGAAGTGTTCTCTCTTTCGACTTACAATCAACCCTTCCCCACTTGGGATCTAATATGTCATATTGATAAATGTCTTTGCCGGTTGATGTTTCCCCACCAAACAAACACATATGAGCAACTTCAAAAAGACAGCCAACATAATTACCAGCACCTTGACGAATTGAATCATTCAAGGTGCCAATTGATTTGGCTCTAGCTTGAGCTTGTGAACAAAAAGACCTAATTGCAGGAACTCTAAACATTACACCGCCACCGGTATTTCTAATTTCGGCCCCGGATTGAAATCTGTAAGAACAAAATCACTAGGCTGGTAAGAGTAGATGTCTTCAGCTTTATTGATCTTCAGCTTTGGAGAATCAATTTCAGGCAAGGACAAATATTCCTTAACAGCATCAAGCTGGTCTTCGTATATGTGGCTGTCATGCGTCTCGTGAACAAACTCATGTGCCACACAACCTGTTTGTTGAGCAATCATCACAGTCAACGCTGCATAGAACTGAATGTTCGCCGGAACTCCAATCGGGAAGTCGCAGCTTCTTTGAGTCATGATCCCAGTTAGACGCCTCTCGTCATCAACGAGAACTTGATACATCATATGACACGGCGGCAGCTTCATCTTAGGAACATCTTGTGGATTCCACAACGTCCAGAGCGTGCGACGACAACTGGGGTCTTCTTTGATCCGCTCGACAACCCACTTAAGTTGATCAACTCCTCCACGACCATAAGAAGAGTTGTGGATGCCTTTGTTGTAAGAGCCGCCGAAGTGTCGCAGTTGGAATCCATAAACTGGACCGAACACACCTTCCTCAAACCCATTCTTGGTGGTGAATCTGTCATCCACCCACGGTTTCCAAAATTTGCATCCGAGTTCTTCGAGGTCTTCATTGCTGGTACTACCAGAAAGAAACCAAATCAGTTCTGAAAACACCGAACCGGGCCAGACCTTGCGGCGAGTGGCAATAGGAAAAAAATCTGTATTGAGCTTGTACCTCTTCAACATTCCAAAGATAGATTTGGTTCGAATGCCAGTCCTTTTGTTTGTTCTGTAAACGCCATCATCAAGAATTTCTTGCAAAGCGTCATCGTAAGGTTGCATTAAGTACATTAAACTCTCCAAAGATTAGCAATGTAAAAAAAAATAGGGGGCTTATCGCACTTCCCTGATCTCTTCACTCATCTTCAAGTTGCATATCCAAATCCAAACCGATCAGGTTCATACAGTCGGTGCCCCCGTGGACCGGACCTTCGCTAACGCAAGTTAACGATATGAATGTTAAAGTAAATCATTTTGACTGTCAACACTATCTTAAGTTATGATTACAGAAACAGGAAAAAACCTTTGTGTGATTATAATCACAGAACCCGGTAGAGATTGGGAGACATTTGCAACGTGGTACTCATTTTACAATAATCTTCCTGAAGCAGACATTTCCATAACTTCGATAAGAAATGGAAAACCGTTATTTCAACTTTACCAGTGGGCAAAACGTGTTAATATACCTGTTATTCATCATGAATCATTTGGAGACCAACCGATTTTAAGAAAAATGGATTCCATTAAAAGATCACACAAGTCAAAAGAAAACCTCATGATTGTTGAGCCTCTTGTGCTAGCAACAGAAACTTTATGTCCAAAAATTACAGAAACTTTCAACTCCGAAACAGAAATATTTGATGATCACGTATGGTTCTTAAAGAACCCCAACGTATCTGATATGATGAACAAGTACGTGTTGGAAAACAGTGAATTAAAAGCATCTTCCACGATTTGTTTTGAAGCGAAAGAAACAAACGAAACAAGATGCTTGATAAGTTACAAGAAAGGGTGTGGAAAGTGGATAGATACACTCAGAGGATGTCCTTTCTCGAATGCGGCTGGATTAGCTTTAACAGCTATGACGGTCAATGAGAACAGGGTTATCGAATTATGGAAAAAAATGTGCTCGCTTTACAGCGCACTAAGTTGAGGTTCAAAATGGAAAGATTCTTTAATAACGACGACGAAGATAATGTACCAGAATTTGAGTTCAAAGATGATACATTCGAAGAGTATGAAGAGGACACAGAAGCCATTGCTTATATTGACAAACAAGACCTTCTTGAAGTCATGCACATGGACCTCGCTCAAACAGAGTTAGCTAATGACGTAATGAGCAAAGCAATTGGCGTAGCGGAGAAAAGTATTTTCTGGAGATTCCGCAGTGCTGATTATAAAATGAAACAGATAGAACTGATATACATAAGACTCATGCAAATAACTTCTGGGTCTCATGAAGAAGAGGATGAAGGAGAAGACGATGCCACTTTATGAATTTGAATGCAAAAATTGCGATAAGACTTACGAAGACCTGTGCAAGTACGACGAAACAGGGGAATATAAAGATGTGGAATGTCCACACTGTGAATCAAAAGACAAAGACAAACTAGCGTCAGGATGTGCCTTTGCTTTTGGAAACCCTGTTGGAACTGATCGGTGGAACAATGGTTCTACAGGGCATGACTATAGATTCAAGCACGGTGCCCCAAGGGTGAAAGCAGAGCGTAGGATAGCCGAAGCTATGTCTCATATGGGAGCCACTCCTTATGGAACACCAGATCAAGTAGAGCAAGACATTGAGTTAGATACAGGAGTTCATGATCCAGAGACTCGACCGGGCTTGCAGTAATCCTCTTTGACTTGTGGCTGCATCATAGGTTTCTTCTTTTTGCCAGAAGTCTCTGGGGGATTCTCCGAAACCATTGCAGCAATGTTAGGTGGCCACATACGTCTAGTCAAAGGTATTGATATACGACGAAATCCAGCAACATCTCCAGTGCTGGTGCCAACTTCTTTAATTAGAAAATCTTTGAATCTCATAATTCTCCTACATCATTCCGGGCATTGGTGGAGGAGCACCGCCCATTGGTGGAGCACCTCCCATTCCACCACCCATTGGATCGCCGCCCATTGGTGGAGCACCGCCTGCACCGCCACCTTGCTCAAGAGGCGGCACCATTCCATTAGACAATTCTTCTTGGGTTATTATCTCTGTCTTGTCTTCAATGACTCCCTGATAAGCAAATGGAGTTTCTCCATCCTTATATGGATGAACAAACTTGTGTCTATTCATCTTTGTCAAGAAGTAAGTCACCTCATAAAACCCATTTCCTTTTCCATCATCACTTGGAGTTTTTTCTTCAACTGAAACCTCAATTGGAGAATCCACTCTAAAAGGCCAGTCAAATCTAAGCAATTGATACAAAGTAACTGGAGCACCTTCAAGTGCAGGTTTGATGTCATCAATATCCAATTCCCTTTCCAAAGAATCAAAATGATGCTTATTTGTAGTGCTAGAGCCTTGAGGGGGAGATGCCATGCCCGCAGCAGGAGCAGCTTCGATCTCTTTCAAAGAAATATCGAAAGTCTGTGATTTCATAAATCGTCTAAAAGTATCCATGTCTCTATATCTATGACTCAAACCCATGATATTCATCAAGTCTTGGTTTAATGTACTTGTCAGATATTTCCATCCATTGGCCTTCTGTAAAGAAATCGCTTTTTAATATGTTGCATCTATTACAGCAATAACACATGTTGTCCGAAATATACCCTTTAGAATTATCTCTTCGATCAATTGTCAAAACTCTTCTTCTTTTGCTTTTACGCAACATATTCTCTCCAATAGAACAATAAGCACACTTTTTGTCTTGAGACTCTTCCCACTTAGAAAACTGATCAAACGACAAACACTCAATGCCCCTAGAAGAAGCACTGCTTTTTAGCCTGACGTGCCTTTTCTTTAAGGGGTCCATTTTCTTAAATGATTTTCGAGAAAGTTTATTGTTGCTATCAAGGCAATCAACACACATACAAGTAGACCTTTCACAAATGGGATTGTCACAAGTTCTACACAACCCCATTTCTTTTCTACGTGTCCTATAATTCTTCATGTAACGATTTCTTGCATTTGTCATTTTGTTTCCTATATATCAAAGAGGGACAAGTCATCATTACCATAGTAATGATTGACAAATATGGTAACAAAAAAATGACTAAAGCAACTGGATTCCGAAATTGGTTCAAAACAACAGAAAGCTCTACAGATAAAGTAGAGTCTTTAATCGATAAAGGCGGCTACATACTTTTCTTCAAAAAAGAAGGAAGCATCTTCGCAGTTAACGAAGATGGAAGAATAGCGTTTGCCAAGATGAAAAACCCAGATGATGAAATGCCTAAAGGTTGGGAAGAAGAGGCCAGTTTCACAGCAGATAACATGAGCAAAGCTATTCGTGGAGAGCCAAGCCAACACATTCTTTACAATAAGGACTTGAATGAACTTAAAGTAATGGAACGAGAAGAGGTTGTCAAAGAGCTTAAAAAAGAAGCCAAGGGACTTGGAGATAAAGCTTTCCCTCAAAAGTTTGGCATGGGAGGTCTGAGAGTAATTGATATCAGCAACTTGTTGCAACATGATCCTGATAAAGCACCAAACTTTACCCAAAAAGATGAGGATGAATAATGACAGACACAGTTCCTCAAAAAGCAATTAACGTAATTGAGCTAGAAGTTCTAAATGATGAAATTCTAATTCGTATGTTAATAGAACAAACAAAAGCTCCGGGCAACTCCACCATAACATGGGACAAAATAGATGGAACAAATTATCAATCTAAAATGGTAGAAATTGATACTGTTTGGGATTTGTTCTTAACAAAAACTCTAACTACTGGTGCTGGAAGCGGATACCAATACAGTCTTGACATAATGAGAGACAACATACTAAACAACTCAATTAAAGAAACCCCAGTGCTAACACAAGGCCAAAATACTTCCTCGTCATCATTAAGGTCCACTGGTGTTAAAGAGCTTTATATAATTGTTGAAAAAATAGTTCTTGACGAAAAAGAACTCAAAACCAAAGATATCAGTAAGCTAATTTTCAATCTAGCAAATTGCAGAAATGACTAAGAGGTAACATGAACTTATTAGAACTCCAAGACCTTTATAATGAATCTCTGGTTCGTGAAACCATTGAACAAACGAAGGCTGCTGGATTTGTGTGGCTCCATTTAGGAGGAACACAATTCCAATCAACAAAAGTCGAAGGCTCAGTCACTTGGGATCTCTTCATTACGAAATCTCAAATTGGCAACTTGACATTTACATACACTCTTGATGTAAAGAAGGATTCTGTTGCTTATCTTACATTGTCCGATGGAGCACTTCCTAACTCTGCAAGAAACAGTCAAGTGAAAGACCTTTATGAGATTGTAGAGATCATCGTGCTAGAACTTGATGCGAAGTTGAGAGAAACATTGCAAATGGTTCAGAACATCGTGAATTGCAGGGATGAATAATGTCACGACTGTTTGAAGACAGCAATGGCGGCGACAAGAAATCCATGAGAAAATGGCAATGCTTTGTGTGCGGAAAGTCTTATGAAGATTATCCAAAGTACAAAGAGCATATTCTCATGGAACACGATGAAGGACGTGAATATCTTAAATGTCCAGATTGTGAAGCCCCAGTGCGTGATCTCAAAATGCACTACAAAGCCAAGCACAGAAGCAGAGTTATGCCTAGTGGCCTACAAACAAAAGTGGGTGTTTGGCATGATTTCAAGCCCGGTGGACAAAAGAAAAAGACTAGAAAGCCAAAATTTAGAACTGGAGAATTTGATTCAATCAAAAGCGGAAAGCTAATTCATTACCGATCAGGAATGGAAGAAGAATTCTACAACTTATTAGAACAGGACAGGGATGTTACTTCATTTGCCGCAGAACCCTATAAAGTTCCTTATTACTGGCAAGGAAAGTGGCACAACTATATTCCTGACATTCGAGTTAATTTTATTGACGGAAGTGTTGAAATATGGGAGGTAAAACCTGCAAATCAAACCCAACAAGAGCAAAATAGGGCAAAATGGGCATCAGCTAACGACTGGGCATCCAACCATGGATGGCTGTTCACAGTTCAGACAGAAGTTGGCATGGGAAAGCTCAAGACTAAAGTTAAGAGGCAAAAAGACCAGTAACCTAACTATAATAACTAAAACTGTTTTTTAGGAAAGTTCAGGTACTCCATGGTCAAACACTTAATATTTCTACGATGGTGGGTCATCGTATGTCTCACAAGTATCGCAGGATACTTCGCACATCAATTTGGTGCCTTCACAGAAATTCTTAATGAAGACTGGACATTTATTAGCCCCACCATTTTCTGCCTTTTTGTTTTCGTGTCTTTATGGTGCGGAATCAAAACATTCCTGCTGAGTTATTCAGCCAGCAGAAGCGTCAATACGATAGGGGGCAGCGGCAATGTAGACCCCAACAAACTCATGGACGTAGAAGTCCAAGAAGAAATTGGATGGTTCGCCGCAGAATGCTTTCAAGTTCTTGGTTTCATCGGAACAATTTGCGGAATGATCTATGCGCTTAAAGGATTTGTTGGAGTTGATCTAGCTGATATTAACGCAGTTCAAGGTCTCGTATCCAATTTAGTCTCAGGAGTTTCTGTTGCATTCTATACAACTTTAACTGGACTCATTGCCAGTCTTTTACTTAAGATGCAATATTTCAATTTATCTTATGCTAGAAAAAAGGTAAGCAATAAATGAGAACACACAAAGAGGGTGGCGGTCTGGCCCTAACAGACCTGACTACTAATTTATTGGCTGTATTTATGTGCCTATTCTGTTTGGCCTTTCTATTGATGGCTAAAAAGATAGAGAAGAACAAAAAGGTCGAAGCCAAGGCTGAATTCTTAATCACAATTACATGGCCAGAAGAATCCGATAACGATGTTGACACTTATGTCGAAGACCCACTCGGCAATTTAGTGTTTTTTCGATCTCGTGAAAAAGGATTACTCCACTTGGATAGAGATGATCTGGGTACAAAGAACGATACAGTTTTCTTGCCAGACGGTACAACATATGAAGTTAAAGAAAACAGAGAGATTGTAACCATCAGAGGAATCATACCCGGAGAATACACTGTCAACGTACACATGTATCTTCGCAAAGACAAAGATAAAGAAACTCCTGTTACAATCAAAATAGAAAAGCTTAACCCATCTGTTAAGCTGATAACAATTAAAGAGGTAATCTTGGGGCCTAACGGAGATGAGAAAACGGCTTTTAGATTCACGCTAGACAAAGAAGGCGATGTTCTAAGTATCAACGATCTTCAAAAAGAACTGGCTGTGGGCCAGAATCTTTCTGCTCCACAACCTTTTGACAACGGAAATAACGAACCTATCGACGAAGACGGAGATGGGTTTGACGACAACACCGGAGAATTTATTGAATGATTGATACATTTGGAATCCCAGCAGCGTTTGTAATTATAGCAACATTGACACTTTGGATCGTCATTGGAAGCAAAGGATGGTGGTGGGCAAAAGGTATAGTTGTCGCCATTGCAATATTGTTTAGCGTCAGCCTATGGCACTCTCTAGCTGGGCTAGAAGGCTGGCCAACCGAACAATCAATGCCTCAGAAGTTTGAAATCAAATGGATAGTTGTAGAAGAGCCAAACAACAAAACGGGCAGCGAAGGTCAAATTCTAATCTGGGCCAGAGACCTTGAGCCTCTACTTAAAGAGAAATCAAGCATACCAATATTGCACAATAAAGAAGCAAGCAATGAGCCACGATTACACAAGTTGCCATACACCAGAGAACTTCACGAACAAGCCATGAAGATACAAAAGAAGATTGGTGCTGGAGGAAAGTTCTATGGAGAAATGTCAAAGGATGGAATGAAGGGCAAGGGCAAGGGCGATGGCAAGGGCGGTAAAGGCAAAGGAAAGGGCGGTAAAGGCCCAAAAGGTGAAGGTAACGGAGAAGGCACAGGCGATGGAGGAGACCTCAGTAATGAGCAAGACCCCATCTTTCATGAGTTACCACCACCTCATTTTCCTCAAAAGATAGGCGGCTGACCCTCTTCTTCGTTGTTCTTGTTTTTATATCTACGATAAGACAACAAAGTGTAAATCCCTAACCATGATCCAGCCATCATTGGGATGATGTACCAAAAGTTGTTTACATAAGACAAGACTCCAAGTGCAATAAAGAAGTGCATTGTACATCCAGCACTAGCTGCATGAAACGGAGCCATTTGAACAACTTTGATAGTGAAATAAGCGTTAATGGCATCTAAAAGAAAATAGATGCCAAATAGTCCTACCGCAAGTCCGAAGTTAAATGTCTGTGGGTCCATTCTTCTTTTCTCCTGAGTCCATCATAAGTTTAAGGTGTTCCGCCATCTGCTGTTTGGCTCTATCTTCAAGAGTCTCAGCAGCCTGCTGTTGGTACTCACCAAACTCTTCAGGAGTATATAACCCTTTGTCATGCAGTAATGTCTTTAAGGCCAAGTTCTCAATCAATAAGAACTTGACCATTTCTGGACGTAAATAATACGCATCGGATGCGACTTTGTAAAGATCGTCTTTATTCACAGTCATCCTCTTCCAACATGTCTTCCAACATGTCTTCCAACATGTCTTCGATAAGCCATTCGGCTTCTATTTTCATTTTACTAAAATCTACATTGAAAACTGAGTTTTTTAGAATAATCGTTGGAAACTCCTCTGTCCACAAAACAACATCACCGTCAACAATACAGACACCTTGAATATGCGGAGTTGCCAAAAACTCATTAGCGTCCCACTGAACAGAAACAGCAATAGGCTTTGATGGTGAAAAATATCTACGTTCTCCTGCGGATGTTATACAAAAAATCCGCACTCTCAACCGATTTACTTGTTTTCTTGCTTTGTTGAACTTGTCTAACCAAGGGTTAATTCCCATGTTCTGTAAACATCCTTCTAACAGTTTGACTTCCTGATCTCATCGCTATTGAATTCGTCACTGGCCCACGTGCTGTGAACCGAACACCCTTCAATAGTTTCCCGTCTGTGATTCCAGTTCCCGCAAACATCACTTCGCCAGCAGCAAGGTCTTCCAATGAAAGAAGCTTGTCGTTAGCTGGAAGCCAGCTTTCAACTGGATTCATTCTATCAATGGCAAATGTAGCATCTTCAGGCGATGTTTTCTTCTCTACTTCTTGACACTGCAAAAATCCGCCCATGCACTTCATGGCACAAGCAGCGATCACAGCTTCAGGTGCGCCGCCAATACTCCAGTACATATCAATACCACTATCTGGCACACAGGCGGCAATACAAGCTGTTACATCACAATCAGAAATAAACTTGATGCGACATCCAATTTCACGAAGCTCTTTGACCAATGGCTGAGTACGAGGGCGATCCATTACGCAAACACAAACATGTTGAGGAGATTTTCCAAGGGCCGCTGCTACCATTCCAACATTTGCACTGGCAGGATTTCTTAAATCGATCTGTGAACTTGCCGCCACCTTTGGGCCAACAGCAATCTTGTCCATATAGAAACAATCAGTTTGATAGAGTGATCCAACTTTTCCCATGGAAATTACAGACATCGCTTCGTAACCACCCTTGACTGTTGGCGTGGTGCCTTCAATGGGATCGACTGCAATAGAATACTCCAAAGGAGGGCAGTTCTCCATTATGCCATAAGCATTCTTTCCAACCCTCTCGCCATCGAACAAGCCATAAGACTCATCCTTAATTCCTTCGCCAATAGCAATCTCTGCCGCAAAGTCCACCTTGTTCAATCTGTTTCTCATAGCGTCAGTAGACGCTTTATCGGCTTCTTCTTTATTGCCTCGTCCAACCCATTCAGCAGCACAAATAGCACCGGCCTCTGTAACCCGAATCATGTCCATGTGAAAGTTCTTCATTTACTATTATTCCTGTTAGAGTTTTGAATCTTTTATTTGATCAACCAAATCATCAATGCTATATGCAATTTCAATCCTTAATTCCAGTTCCGTTTGTATCTCCACATCTTGTCTGCGTGGATACTCAGGATCAATGCCAATGAAAATTCTTTTTCCATGACACAACCACTTGCCAAGTTCAAATAAAACTATTGGCTGAATTGTTTCTTTAGCAAACCAAAAGCTAATTGCTTTGGCAGACTGCAAATGATGCCATTCCCATGTTATCTGCTCTCTCGCAGCACTGGGATCATTTATGGGGAAATCCTTGCGTCTGGGGTTAAGAAGCGTCAGATCGGTGTCTGAGAGCTTCTCGACCATCTCTGCTTGCCAATCTGAGCACCCAGTGATCCCTCCAGCCAAGAACAAGCTTTTGTTATCATAGGAAGTCGGGAAAACATACTCATCTACAGCTTCAACATAATTCATCTCATGTACTCCAAAGGATCAGGTCTGTTATCCCGAACCAACTTAGTTCCAAGCTTTTCTTCTCTGTAGGAATCTTCGTCAAAATGTTGAGTTGAGAACTCAACAATAATTGTATCTTCAACAGCGTGCATTTGATGTTTTTGATCTGGCTTAACATGGAAAGCATAACCCGGAGTCATGTCAATCGCATCAATCCATTTTGGATCTACCTCGTCAGAAACATTCATCCAAATGCGGCCAGACTCGATGTAAAGAACCTCATCTTTGACTTTATGATGATGGTAACTACACCACTTGCCTTGCCTGATAAAAAGTTTCTTGCCACAATATCTTTCATTGTTGACAATCCAAATTTCGTACCCCCATCTCTTGGGTACATATACCATATCCTCTGGCTTGATTAGGCCCACTAATCCTCCTCTGATAGATTCAATTTACCTCCAACCCATATGTCTCCGTTCTCAACTTGTTTTTGCACCTCGTAAGGATCATGTAGTTGAGTTCGTGTTTCGTGGATAACATCAAGAAGAACTCCACGGATTACAAGATGACGCCGATAGCCCATGGTGACATCTCGTTGACTTCCGGTGCCTAAGCTTTTAAGATTTGAATTGATCTTGTCTAAAATTCCTGTAAGATATGCTCTAAAACCATATCGAGCTTCAGGAATATTTTCAGACTTCCCCAGCAATCCCCAGTAAAGAGATGTGATGGAATAATTCAGACTACCGGCTGACTCCATCGGCTGTTGTCTGGCCAAATTTGCCGCAATGCTATCAGAAGCATTTTGCAAAGCCTTCTTTTTGTCAGGTGTAAAGTAGGCAGAGTTAAAGGCATTTACTCCATACTCTGGATCGCCCAAAAATCGTCTAACAAGACGATTTACAAAAAACCCAAAATATTCGCCAATCACATATTGACTGTCATTCGTTTCTGTCATCAAAGACAAAGCGGCCTTTGAATGTTGTGCAAGTGCTGCACGTTCTTCTAATTTGATATAAGGCATTCCTTCTCCTTCGGTTGTTCTTTTTCTGGAAAATCAAACACGAAACTTTCAACAAACGGCACAAGCTGAGTGTCAACAATATCGTACAATTCTTCTTTTGTTCCGTCATTGCGAATAAACACATCAAACAATTCCATGTTTTCAGGAGGAGTCTCTAAATCAAGAGCATCCAAATCCCCCTTTACCATAACATTGAATTTGTTAGGCAGATTGCTTAACGACCATTCTACAAAGGGCCTAATCATCGCTTCTGATCCATTTGGATCATCATTAAGCATATCAGGTCGCCCAATGAGTATGTTTAAGCCACCTTCTTTGTTTACACGAGTGAACTCGTTAATATAGCGCACATCCGAAATGATTTTAGGTATGCTGTCACGAAAGCACAAATCAACCCAAATCAGTGATTTAATCTTCCTGAATCCATCTCCAATAAATTGAAGACCTTTTCGAACAGGCATATCAAAACCGGGAGGTATTTCATCCTTCACCTTCCACTCTTCTATGAAATCTTGATCCACTCCAAAAGTGTCTGCATAAACCTTTTTAACATTGGATGCAAATGCGGAACGCTCCCAACTAAAAGCTGACTCATTCCATTCTGATTCAGAAAGACTTTTATTGCGATTATTTGTAAGTCTCTCATTCAACTTCTCTTGAAGGCGATCAGCGAGCGTGTCTTTACCCATCTGTGCTTGTGCCGCCACTCCGATTACAAAAGCCATATCACACTCCTTGGTGTTCAGAAAATTTAGGTGTCCAGCCCGAGCCCTTAAAGATAATACCCGGAACTCCAAAAATCCGCACCAACTTCAGTTTCCCGCACTCGGGGCACTTCTGTCGAATCGGATCAGTCATTTTAGCAAATTCTTCAAACGCATGACCACAACCGTCATTGTCTGAATCGCATTCATATTCATAAGTAGGCATTATTTCTCCGAGGCATTAAACAGTTTTCAGCTTCTCTTGGATAGCTGCCTTGTTTTGCAAGCCCACCATTTCCCCTACGTTGATTCCACCATTAAGGAATACAAGTTTTGGAATAGAACTGACATTGAACTTGGTTGCCAACTCTTGATTATCGTCAACATTGACCTTAATCACCTTGACGCCCTCATTCTCTTGTTCCACTTCTTCTAAAACCGGACCAAGCATTCGACAAGGACCGCACCACGCTGCGTGGAAATCCAAAATTACAACACCCTCTTGAGTGTGTTCTGCAAAGTTCTTTTCTGTTGCTTCAATCGCCATTGCTCATCTCCCAATGTTTTTCTGTGTGGCAGTTCTTACATGTATGAATTTGGCTAAAGAATTTTCGCCAAATACCTACAGATCATTTTATAAATCACTTAGACTATAATAGTGTGCTTAACTTAAAGATAAAGGGTAACAAAATGGGGAAGAAAAAGAAAGGGCATATTGAGAGGATCTGTAACAACTGTAAGTTGTATGACCCTCAAGAAAACCACTGTTCTGTAGTGGTTTTACATGAAGGAGAACGTCTGCATTTGCCAGTAGACCCTTCAGACACATGCTTTTATGAAGAAGATTACTTCGATCCGAGCACTAAGGCTATGGAGAACTTCACAGATGATCTTAAAGAAATAAAGTTTTGGGTCGAAAATGAAAAGGGTGAGAAAGTCGATGGAGACGGAATAGTTAAAGTCGAATGCCCAACAGAACTTTTTGTAGATGATCAGAAGCCTTCTTCAACCCATGGTACAGGATCATTCACTGGGCCATAGTCATCAGGGTCATCAGGGTAATACTCTGAGATGATGTTCATCATTGTAGGAGGATCACCATATTTTTCTATGAGCCTGAGTGCGTATACAAGACAAACTGAATGTGACAACACATCCATATCTTCCAATGCGCTGCCGAGTGTGCCTTCTTCATAATGGTACATAGGAATCCAGCCATCTGCGCCCAATGCTTGAATGGTATAGGTGTTCTGAATAGAGGTGCGAATAGGTGTTAGCTCAGAATCCATCCTGCTTCCAATCAACGATTATGGGAACTGTGTCCGCAGCTTCCCTGCCATTTTCCCAGCCATTTTCATACATGCGAATAAGGTCCAGAGCTTCTGTCAGCACCGACTGATCCAGAAGCCTGTCCCACACACGTAAAGCAACAGTGCCCTCTGGATCATAAGCATTTATGATACTGCCCATTGTCGTCAGATCATCTGCTCCCATGCCGGTGAACGACCACGGGCCTTCACTCTCATCTTGTATTTGCAGAACAAACCTAGACATCAATGGATTCTTTAAGCTCGATCAATCGTGCCCCTTCTAAGGCTTCCTCGGCCAGCTTCTTGCTGCACTTCATGAACTTCATCAAGTCGCCCTCGCTGTAAGACAAGAAGTCTTCAAGTTTATGAATGCCTTTCTTCTTCAAACGATTGGCCCTGACATGTCCGACATTTGGAATCTGACAAAGAGATACCATGTTTTCTGGCACTCCATATTGAAGTCTCATCTTCAGAACCTTGAACCACTCCTTCTTGTTCCATCCACTGGCCATGCCATCAATAGAATTGATTACCTGCATGGTTCTTTCTAAATCAACTTTCAATCCGCCTTGAATAGCAGCAAAAGCTGGGATGTTGAACTTGCCCTGAAGCATAAGCAGATGAGCGTATCCCATCTTAATCGACCCATTTGTAAAAGCACCTTGTCCATACATCTGCTCAATCTTAGATCGAAACCTATCCATCTCAAGCTTCTCGCCTTTGTTGGCAATGTTCCATCTAAATGAATCCACATTTCCCATAGCCATAGCGATAGCAAAGTCATCACTCTGTTTCCCGCTTTCAAACAGCTTGTGGAAATTTCTCTTCAAATCACTGACATCAAATGGGCTGTAGTAGAACATTGATGCAATCGTACCAAGGGCCGTGCATTTGTATTCGCCATCTTCAACCTTGATTGCTCGATATTGTTCAAGCATTTTCAGAACTCTATCCACAACAGAATCATCAAACTCATGATCCTGATAGTGGGCCAAACTCTTTCGATACCAAATGTGGAATTGTTCTTTTGTCTTAATGTATCCACGATGAACTTCACTGACCACATGAAACGCTAATGTTTTGTAATGACGATCCTCAACAAGTGAATCTGGTTTACCAACCCAGTCCAAAAGAGTAGACTTGATCGGCGATTTCACTCTGAGCTTTGCGATCTGTTCATTCTTCTCTGATTCCGGCACCAGAATATAAGCATCTCCCACAGGGTCGAACCTTGGACGACCAGCACGGCCCACCATTTGTTGAATGTCGTAGTTTTCAACCTGTGTGAGTCCTCTGTGTAGCCCTGTAACGATGACACGACGAGCAGGAAGGTTAAGTCCCCATGCCAATGTGGATGTCGCCACAATCACCCTGAAGTCTTTGTCGTCTTTGAACTTCTTCTCAAGCTTTTGTCTTTTGTCTTTATTGAGATCGGCGTTATGGAATTCAGCTTTGACTCCATAGTTTGCCAACATCTTAACCATCAAGTGACCAGTTCTCTTCGTGTGTACAAACACAAGAAACTTATCCTTGATGTAATACTCAATGATGTTAATGGCAGTGCTTACTTTCTCTTCCTCTTTCTGATCGTAATATCGATCACCATCGTAGTAGGTTTCATAATGGACATTGAGAGGACAAGGCCGATAATCAGATTCCAGAAAATGTGTATCACGCCCTGTAAGCTTACACGTCCACCCACAAATTTCATGTACATTCGGCATGGTGGCTGACAACAACACAATCCTGATGTTCGGATTGATCTCAACCAGTTTCATGAGAGCTACTTCAATGTGATCGCCACGATTTGGAACAGTAAGTAAATGACTTTCATCAAACACAACCGTTCCAACATCATAAAGAAAGCGACTTTTATCAGAACTGCTGTTCCTGCATCTGGACGCCAACATTTCAGGAGTCATAACAATGATATCTGTATGATCAAGCTCTTTGATTCTTTGCCCAGTGAATCGATAATCTCCTGTAACAATAGAAATATCCAAGTCGTGGAAATGATGAGCCTTGTCAGTCCAGTCTTGTTCCTTTTCGCTGGCCAACGCTTTAAGCGGTCCTACATAAACCGTCTTACCGCCACGCTCACGAACTTCATGTGCCATATACATCTCAGCACAAACTGTCTTGCCTGCGCTGGTGGCCGCAGCGATTGCAATATTTGCATCACTATCGTATGTTTCCATCAACCTGCTTTGGACAGGGTTGAAAGTATCAAAATCCCAACTTCCATACTTGTATTTGGAAGTTGGGATTAAATCATTTGTGTCTTCAAGTCTAATTACTTCGGGCATCTTCAACCTCAAAATTTAGTTATCTGTCCTTCAGGAGACACAATTGTAAACATAGAACTTGTACCAAGAGGCATCAGTCTTCTCTCAGAGACATATTCCTTGGCTTCTTCTACATTATCAAACACATCTACACAACCAAGGTCTTCGTCTTGCAGTCTTTCATAAACACACCAGTTGCGGACTTTTTCATAAAGTGTGCCGCTCTTTGCTCGTATGCAACGAACAACATCAACAGCATCTTCAACAGCAGTGTGCTCTACTGTTTTTTCAACTCCCGCACGTTTAAGACACTCTGCCAAACCGGGAGGAACATCATCAATCATTGGATCGAAATACATGCTGCCGGGATCAAGAGTTCTGTGATGAATCTGAGTTTTGACTCCAAAACCCAAACGTCTTAAGAATCGCATGTCAAAAGCTTGGAAGTTCTTTCCGGCCACAACCAGTTTATCTTCAATACCTTGATCTTGCAACCACTCGGCGAACACCTCATCCAAAAGATCATGAGGAATATAACTGTAACCTTCTGTGCGTTTTGCAATGCGTTCAAAAATGCCGCTCTTGGAGTGCATCCACATTGCATAAACTTCACCTTGGTAACGATCCCTTGGCTTTGTCAGATAACAATGAAAGCTGGGAAGCTTTTCCAAAGTCTTTAACTCTTTGGTGTCTTCAAGAACACACCCAAATTCAATCACATCACAGTAATCTGGATCAAGTCCAAGTGTCTCAATATCGATGCTTGCATACTGCATATCAGAATCCTTCCTCTATCCAATTGACTTTGGGGGTTTTGGGTTTGAGCGTTTGAAATAACTCTTTAATTATCTCGCCAAATGCTTGACATTTTAGTCGCTCATACTCAGCGAAAGGATCAACGTAACCTTCCTTCTGCCATGGAAGACGTTGATCAGTAAGTCTCTTAACTTCAGTATTCATCTTCGTACTATAAAACAACCAAAGCTGGACAGGAAGCCCAGCTTTGGTTTTAGTTTTAGTTTAAGCCGCTCTGGGGCCTTTTATGAGTCCTCTTTTTCTGCAAATTTGCCGCAATACCTCCGTAATCTCATCGCACAAATCAAACAATCCGTTTCCTGATCCTGCCAGCGAAAGAACTGCGTCCATGCGTTTATTCCGACTCATCATTTTTAATGCGTCGGACAGGTCGCCAGATAGCCTTTCATGCAATCTATCGGCCAACCATCTTGCCTCTTCGTCAGAAAGAGTATTGACATACTCTGATACAGTGAGTTTCAAATCTTTAGTATTCATCGGTGTTACCTCTTTATGGTAAGCAACTTAATCGTTAATGAAAAATTGGAGCTATTGCTCCAAGCCAATTGGTCACAGTTCCTTGATCAATCGCAAATGATGCGCATGACCATGGAATTTGCCCGTGACTCCGAGTACAACGTAGTTCATCAAGTAGAAACACCTCCCAATCATCTTCGTATATCAGTTACGAAATTTGTTGTCAACGAGAAAGATTTTGAAACGTGGATTGAATTCACCCTGCCTAGAAATGAGGGCGTAGTTATTGGTACGCACGTTTGCTCCTTGTCTTTATCTGGGAAGCTTGAACTTAAAGAATCTTACGGTACTCATTTTGTGCCTGAAAGTTCTTAAACAACGTCTAATGAACGAATAAGTTGACCATCTTCTCCGATGATCTCATCTTCATAAATTATTGTATTGTCTTCTGGCTCAAACTGCAAGCCTAAATTATAAGAGTCTAACATTACAGACTTTCCGTCTCGGGATGCGACAACATAGCAATAGCCATCTTCTTTTTTTTCTTGGCCAAGTTTGTCTTCTTGTGTTATTCCAATTTCAAGTGTGACTCCATCTGGCAAAATCAGTTCGACTGTGCCCCGTTTAAGTAACTGCTTGATCATAAGGTACTGAAGTTTTTGTCTTGAGTTGCTCATTGCTTTTTCCTCGCTTTTAAGAAGTGAGTCGTCTTCTCTATTTATCCAATAGGAAGTGCAAATCAAAACAAATCTACCGAACCGGGGTGAAGGATTCTAAATTTGTATCCTTCATAAGAACTTGACTTTGTTTTCTTTCCGGGGAATAATCTTCTCCCCTCTCGGGACTTAATAGTCCAACAATAAACCTTCTTATTATTTCTGAAAAATTCAATGTAAGAAACATTCTTGTATCCAAAAAATTCCTTACCTAATTTACAAATAAGGGTGAAGGGAAGAAATGGACCTTGAACTGGCTGTATTTGCAAAGAGGACAAAATATATTCTTTGTATTCAGCATCGCTGTAACAAAGAATGACTTCATATCCATCAATAGTTACAGTTCTCTGCTTTAAGCAAAGAACGTCTTGCTCGTCTTTGAAATCAGCTTTAGGGTATGTGTACGGAATTAGCGTACTCGCCATAGACCGCATGTCTTTAATTGTTTTTGATAGTTTCGTCATCTGATTTATATATGAGTTATCATCAGACAACGTATCTTTTTCCATAGAGATAGTCTTCATCTTTCACCTCGGATGTATCTGGTATATCAGTCCAATTTTTGTAACGTCCTGCCTTGGACCAAATTCCGGGCAAATCACAAAGCGTGTTTTCCCTCAATCTGTTTATGAACCAACTACGAACTTGTTTAAGACCCTCTGACAAATGACTCTCATTATCAAATCCCAATAACGCCATAACATCACGTGTATCAAGCCACAAAAGACCTGACCATGGGTCTCCCTCTGTATAATCATAAGGTGCCGGTAAATTTTTTGTCACATCAAAAAAATGCAACAACAATCTTATCCAATTTTTCATAAAGCAAGGGTCTACGCAACCTGTGTTTTCTGCCATCCTAATTTCCACAGAAAGTCTTCTTGAATTATCATCTGTGAATCCTCCTCCACGCATAAAGTGATAAGCGTTCAAGGAAAAATATTTTGTACTAGACACTTTGTGTATGATGTCGTCCGCATTTATGAGATAATCATGGGAAAACATGTCGCTCATCCCCAAGAACTGGCAGTATCGGTTATTCTTTCTATGATCAGGGAAGGAATCAAACAACACATGCTCACACTTGATGTAATAAGCAATAACTGAGGCCAATTGAGCTTTTGACAAATCAGAAATGTTAATATGAACGTGTAAAGAACATCTTCTATCCGCTTCTAAAGATGATTTTCCAATCATTTCTGCAACTCGGACTAATTTCTTTAATCCTGTCCACCCCTTTAGAACAGGGGAATTTATCTCCATACCACAGCTTGTATCGTGCTTAATCACCCAATCAGCGTTATTATGAATATAATCCCAAGATTGTATTTCAACCTTCTCTTTGGTGGCTTTATGCACTATATGTGCCAATACATCAGCACCTAAAGGTATTTCTCCATTTTCAGTATCCGGCCTACGGGCCGAACCATCTAATGTATTTATTTCAATCTCTACGCCAAATCTTCTGTAAGATTGGCAACTAAATAAAGGGCTATCCATAACATGTAATTTTAGATATAATTAAAGAATCTGTCAATTGCATTTAGGAGAAACGATATGCAAAACTGCCTTCTTATTAAAACAAGGGATAACAGAAAATTCCTTACATACGAAAAACATCTTCCATCAATTATTGAATACGCCAAAACATTCAACGCTGAGATTCACAAAGTCATTGCTAAAGGAAAGCGAATGGAACTCAAATCTTTAGCGAATGCTATATGTGACCCTCAATATGATGAAAACCCAGAATACACAAGTGTCGAAAAATTGTATCCATGCACAAACAAGACAAGAAAATCAATTCTTAGAGACGCATCCAAAATAAGCAAATTCATTCAACGTCGTTTGCTAAGCGGAAATTCCCTGTCTCTTAAAGAACTAAAACTAAAATACAAGAACTATAATGTAACTGACGCCTGTTTGTGTAATCACATGGCAACTATAAGAAAAGCACTAACAAGAGAAGGACACGCCTTCGAAAAAATCGGTGCGGGGGAATATTGTTTGAAAGAATCAGTTGCTACCTAAACAATCTATTTCAAACTCATGATCAACCAGAACATGAGTTGATCATAAACTCCACACCGGTAACAATAAGACTAGAAGACGGCACCTTAATTGTCGTCGAAGAATATGATCATGATACAGTTCGAGATCGATATTTCTCAGAACTCTCCGATGATCAAATCATGGAGTGGCTAAACGAAGAAGGGCAAGTGGAGGAAAGTCCTGACCACTTGCCCTATGAAGCTCCGCTAGGCTTTTAAGCCGTTACCGGATTGCCATCCGCATCGAAAGAAACATCGGTCTCTTCAAAGTCTCCACTGGCCGAAGCTGCCATGCCAGTAGTAAAGTGACTCAGATATTCTTTAACTTCCTCTGTTGTCTCACAGTCAACAAGCTTTGGGCAATCGTAGAGAACTTCTGGTTTAACCGTGTTGTCTACTTTCTTTGCCCTAAACTTGTATTCCGTTTGATTGTCTGGAAGATACTCATCTGCAACTTTGTAATTGCCCTGTCCACTCAAAATAATTCTTCCATCTTGTCGCAAACAAGACAGAACTCCACTGAGTGGATCAATGCCATTATCAAAATACAGTTTGATATCTTCAGAAACTACAAAGGGTCGGAAGGTTCGGTTCTTGACATTCTTAACTTGCATATTGATGCCAGAGAACATATCAAGTGCCTTGTTTTCGATCTTCTTCTTTGCAGCCAATCTTAGTCGCAAAGAAGCATAGAATTCAAGAGCTTTTCCGCCACCACCTGTTGTTTCAGGTGATCCGTACATCACTCCGATCTTCTCTCGAACCTGATTAAGAATAACAAGCGTGACATCCTGTTTTTCCAAAAGTGGAGTGATCTTACGCAACTCTGCTCCACAAATTTTGGCACGCTCGCCGGGCTGCTCTTTGCGACCTACAACTCTTTTCCAGTCAGCATCAGTATGGTCCATGGGCAGATCATTTTCTTTCAACTCACGCTCACACGGCGAGACAGTAATTGAGTCGTAAACAAAAGTGATCGGCTTGCGTTCCAAACCATTAGCCTCTTCCGCATCACGAATCTGTTTGGTAACAGTGTGAACTGTGCGGAAGACTTTCTCCAGAGTCGGAGGAGTGTGTCGCAGTAATCTCTTTGAGTCAATGCCGCTGACTCTCTCCATGAACTCATTGTTGGCTGCATTTTCGCAGTCCAACAATATCGTCCAACCATCCATCATTTGACATCCATGAAGAATGTTGGCGGCAAAAAGAGATTTGCCCGAAGAAGATGCTCCGTACATTTCAGTAATTCGACCTGATGGAATTCCACCACCGATGAATTTACCAGAGCATGTGTAATTGAAGGCAAGATTGCCTGTATCAATAAAAAATCGAATCGGGTCTAAATTACCGATTACGTCGCCACCTGTATCAGCAGCTATCTTGGCGAAAAGTGCCGCCTTGTCTACTTCTTTCTTTTTAGCCTTAGCCATCTCATCAAACTCCCTACTCAGTCTTCTTAAGTCATCTTTGTCCCTTCATGAATTACATCTTCGTGAAAAGAAAAAAGGGGCAGTGTTACCACTGCCCCTTTACATTAACAAGAGGCTATTCCTACTTGTTGATTTCGTCCAACTGTGCGAGGAAGTCATCGTCCTCGATGTTGAGATCCTCGGCAGGTGCCTCTGGAGTCTCTGTGGTAGTCGAAGCTGCTGTGGCTTCCGAAGTTGCTGCTTCCGAAGTTGCTGCTGGAACATCCGCAGGAACGGCAACGCCGCCCGGAGTGTGCTCCATCAGTTCATTAACTTCGTCGCTTGCTGCTTGCTTCCACTTGGCATCAAACTCTTCAGTATTGAAGCCTTCGTTTTCGTCAGCGATCAATCCACGATGGATTGCAAGTTCTTTTTCAAGAACGTCCAAATCCTTTGGATTACGAAGCTTGGTCAAGTCATGAAGAGATTCGACCCAAGCTTTGATTTCCGCTGGATCACCCGTTACCGTTGTGGCACGAGCAAACGCAGAACGGTCGTACTTCGGGAATCCTTCGCCGGGAGTAACTTCCTTGCGAATTACGAAGTCGTATCCATTCTTCAAGTCGGTGATGTTACCGAGCTTGGAGTCAGCGTCATTGTCGTCACCGACAATTGCTCGGATGATCATCTTGTGAAGAATCTTTCCGACCGACAGAATTCGTGGACCAACATTTGTTTTGGTCTCACCATCGAGTGTCAAGCTTCGAACGATAGCGTTGTAATAGTAACGCTCGACGGGCTTGATGTCTCTGGCTTCGTCCTTCAGCTTGTCAGCTTCAGCACCATGACCAGCTTTGTCAAGCTTATCAGATTGACGCCACAGTCCACTGTAATAGTCGCAAATGGGACATGCAACTTGGCGATCCCACTTGCCGTTGGCTAGAGGTCGAGGGCAATGCACCTTTCGACCATTCATTGTGTGTACTCGATTGTATTGAAACAATCGGCCACCTTTTTGCGGAGGAAGGATTCGGATTGATACCGATCCGCTTTGTCCCGGCTTAACATCGGGCATTGGCACAAACTGGTCGAGAAAGTTATTCCCGCCACCTGATGTGCTAAGCCGAGTGTCTTCGCCAGCCATCTCTTCCAAATTCAAACTTCCAAATTCTGCCATCGTACTCTCCTCGTTTGTTAAAGTAGCTGTGACCAATTCACAGTATTGATAAGTGTCTTATACTACTTTTCGTAACAAGGGTCAATGGACTTTAGCAGAAGTTTAAGAAATTTCTTCAACGACCTTAGAAAGCGACACCTCTGGGGAATCAGCAATTTCAGAAGAGTCCTCATTTGCTTTAACTAAAGCAATTTCTGCCGTGTCTGACTTTTTCTTAACTGATTTTGCTTTAGCAACAGCCATCTTACAGTCAGCCACTCCACCAGTTCCTACATCTTGTTGGTCAGCGATATTTTTCTGCTGAGTAATGGTCTTTTCAGACATGGCTTTAAGTTTCTCTTGAAGAGAAAAATGCCCGTCATCTTCAAGCTCTTCGTTCAATTGAAGCTTCGCTTCAACTTCCTTCTCGAACTCATGTTCAAGACCACGAAGCACCTTACAGTTCTCTTCAAGTTGAGTTAACGTAGATTCATCAAGATTTGCCAACTGCTCTTCAGTGAAGAACTGAAAATTATTGTCGAGTGACGCAACTTCCTTTATGAACTTGTCTTGCCGTTTGTTGCGTCGAGCTTCGGCCTTCTCTTCACGAAGCGGTACTCTTAATGCTTCCCGCCGTGCCAAAACTCTTTTCTTGGCATCTCTTTCCTTAGTCTTCTTTTTCTTTAACTTTCTTTGTGCCTGTGATGTCATTTTCTTTATCCTTAAATTTATGTCCTAAAATTTGCGTCGGCTGCGTCTATGGAATCTTTCATATTCTCATCTTCCTTTTTATCCATCGATACAAAAAACATGCTTCTTCTATCGACCATAAACAAACAAATAAAACCATCTTAAGGGCCTTAAGATACCAAGGCAGCGGATTCTTTGAAAAACACAACATGTGAAAAATAGTATTTGCAGTTTTCATTATCTTACTGCTCTCCCCGGTCTTAAATCTGGAGTGACTAACAAGTCTTCCGGTATATGTCCATCATCTACCGGAATGTCACCCACCGCAGCACCCGACGAAGCCAACTCTTGCCCTCCGGTTGTAAGCTCTCCGTCATACATGAGTTTGTTTTTATTTCTTCTTGCTGATCTTGGCTCCGAAAACCCGACTTCGGCATCGCCGACAAGTCCCCTCCCTGCTGAAGTGAAGAACTTCTCATCTAAGACGACAACCTGACCAGTATCGTCTGTTAAAGCAATTTGCTGAGCATCTAACTTCCCAGTAGCAGACGGGATTACTTGATGAACATTATACCTTGTATCTTCAGTAAAGCGAAGCTTAAGTGACTTAGCCTCTGCTTGACTTACATAAGGTTCGTAATACACCTGATAAAGAGCTTTTGTTTTATCGATGTTTCTTGGATCAATGCTTCTTCTAACAGCCGCTTGATTTGGATTGGAGTACAAATTATCTGTACCTTGAGTTGTCGGTGCTGTAATCATCTCATGCGGCTCCAAGTTACTTTGAACTGGTGCTGCGGCTGCTGGTACTAGAGCCGTAGAAGCGACTACTGGTGCTACCATTGGAACTTCTATCAAGTCTTCAGCAATCAATTCCGCAGTGGCACCCAAGGTGAATCGTTTGTTCTTTAAGACTATCCCTTTTCCATCTTTTGATTCTTTGAAACTGATTTGCTTCTTAACAAGTTCATACACATCAACATCAATAACCCAGATGTCTCTTCTTGCAAGTTGTGCAGTTATTGCTGCTGCACATTTCTCAAGAGGAGTGTCGTCAAATGGTTTCCCAACTTTGACTTTCCTAACTTCTTCCACTTCGTGATTATATCCAACGCCTTCTTCAAGACGTGGATGATATTTGTAGTTTATTTCATATCCCATAAGTTACCTCTCTATGATTCCGACGCCATACCTTGTTTTGAATGTGTGAGACTCTCTATTCTTCACCCTACAGAAGTCCTCAAAAGCCTCTCCTTGAGCGTCAGAATTTATATAGTCACAAACTAATAATCCTTCTGGAGCTAGACAATCCCACAATAGATTAAAGAGTTCTGTGATAGGGTCGTGTGTAAGATCACAGTTTTCTGTGATTAAAGCCAGCCCAATCTCACCACACTCTTCTGGAGAAACAAATTTTGTCTCTGTTTTTGGGGAATGAAGCCTTATATTTGACTTGGTGATTTCATAGGCCCCGCCGCTACACACATGCCATTCAGCAACAGAACAGCTTTGAAGAAGACATGAACCAACTAATCCTAAATATGGACCAACTTGCATCACTCTATCGATATCAGGCAGTTGTTTGCCTAGATGATACCAAAATGGAAAATGTCTTCTATCCAAATATGCAGGAGATTCACGAGAGGCTTCTGTAAGAACCTTTGTGCCAGAAAGCAACTGTTGAGGACCAATCAGTGCTTTATCTAAATTGTCTTGGAGTTTTACATAGTCCATAAAAGAAAAGAGTGTCAAAGATCGAAATCTCTGACACTCTTCCTTAGATGGAGGTTGTTCGGGGACTTCCATATCCCGCTTTAGCCGCAGTAACCATCTGCCTTAAACATAGTACATGCTTTATGATTCTTCTGGAGAATCTGAATTTTTTTCATGTTCCACATCTAATATTTTTCTGTAAACAAGCATATTAGGAGTTTTTGTGTTAAACCAATGCTGATCTGCTCCAGAACCATAGTAAATATTTTCAATTGCAGCAGCAATTGCTGGAGACCGAGATTGTCCTGCATCACAATGAGCCATGAAAACTTCAGCTTTGTCCCACATATCAGAAACAAATTCCAAAATTTGCATTGCATGATCTTCATTAAAGATAGACAGCCCATTGCTCCATTTGCTTGTCGGCCTTATGAACTCAGCGTCCATAAATTCCAACTGCAATAAACCAACTCTATTTTCCTCTAATAGATCAGGCCATGGTGGTTCTGTGGTCACGCTAATTGCAGCCCACGGTTTGTCCGACTTAAACTCCTGAGCATACCCTCTGGATCGCACTTCAAATGTTTTTTTATTTATCATAACTAATACCAATGAAACCTTTAATCAGATGGACAATGGGAAATGTCAGTGAAGCTGGCTGGGAATGTCTCAGTGAGTCCACAAGATTGCTCCCTAAAGTCTATCCTGAGTTTGATTATGTCATATGTTATAATAGCATAGGACAGGTATTTTAAGGTCTTCTTCTTTTTGTTCATAAAGATCAATACCAACCAAATGGTATGAACAATAATTGTTGTGCTGGATTTTTTGGATTGCCGCCTAATTTTGATTTTCAAACAAAGCTCTTAGAAGGTTGTAACGGAATTCCATTAGATGGGTTCGACGAACAAGGTCTTGTTGTTTCCATTATAACTAAAGAAGAAGGATGGATTCCCATACACACGTGGAACTTAAATCAAACAGGTTGGTTTGCTAAATTCACTATGGAGTGCCCCGGATATCATTTCATTCGATTGAATACCGGCACCAACAGTGCGTGGGAACATTACAAAATTCTTAGCTCGCCCGATCCTAAAATTTGCAACTCTTCAGAGTGGATGTATAGCGACATCCATCTACAAAAAAAGGGAACCGTTATCCAACAAAGATTTACGGCTCCCTAATGGTTGTTACACCAACGAGTGTGACACGTTCTTTGACTCCTCTATGGGTATCATCAAAAACCTTCGTAAGTCATTGACTCGCCGTAAACTCTGGATGCGACATCATCGAAGTTAGTCTCAACCATCATGGTTTACAGCAACGGACGGTAAGTTATATATGCCATCCGTACTTTAATTTTACAACACATGATGATTTTTGTTCTTGTAAGAAAACTCAAACTTAATGTCGTCTGGTTTAACTCCCATTCCCAACTGAGAATAAGACAGATCAGTTAACTCATAGTTTTCTAATTCTGTAGGAGACTCAAGACCCCTGAAACATCTTAATCTGGCATACATCCCAGACATGCCTTGTTGATGACAAATGTTAAGAAAGTCCATCAACTCATTGTCTTGAAGAGCGAACATTGAATCTACGAAAAGAATCTTGCAATAACTTTGACCCAAAGACACACCTGATATTCGTGGTTTTAATACAAAAATTCCATTTTTTGCAAATTCTGTTGTCCAAAATTTAGACTTCTTTTTTCTATACTGTTCAATCCAATGGTTCTTCATGAGAGTATTTATCACGGAAGTCTTCTTTTGTGATTCCTAAAACATGTGCAACAGTATTTAGTTTGTCTCCGCAAGGCATAGAAAAAAGAGTTTGTCTTACACCATTGGGAGTTTCTCCTGTTCCTGTTATGTCATACATGTTTTCATCAAAAACAACCCACTCCCAATCTATAACAAACAATTTCCCATATTCATCCACAATCATATTGCCTGTATGAATATCTCTATGAGACACGCCTCTTTCGATAAGACTATGAATAAAAGAAATTGTTTGTTTTTTCACACTTTCTTTTAATTTGGGATCAGCAATCCAAATTGACTCATCTCCTATCAATTCTATCATCTTCTTTAATAATCTTCCTTGAATGTGTTTAGATTTAACCCAACCTACTCTTGAAAAATCCATTGGGACGCACTGTTCAATGTCTGACACCTTCTCATAACAATCTTTTACCATCTGCCATTCATCGTGACAGAAATATTTTCTTTCGTGATATCCTTCTACCAAAGCTGTTCCGCTTTTTCCAAAAGACAAATCTGAATTAGAAAACACGAAAACTCTTCTTTGTCCATTTTGACCTATGAAAACAACTTTTTCAAAACTTGAACGAAAATGCTTCTTGACATCTTCAACTTCTTTTGTGATATTTTTGCTCACAGCACTTGGATGATTTGATTCAAAATAACAAGTATCTTTGGCCATGTCTGACACAAACTTATAAAGAACAGCTTGGTCATCAACATAAGCGTCTACCGCACAACAACAAACAATGTCATACTCTTGACAACTTATGGAATCTGGAATGCTGAGATTAAGATCAACATGATGAAACTCTGCATCGACTTCAAGATAATCACGAAGTTCATTACAAACAGAGACTCTCTCTCTGTTGTATTCCAACCCTGTTACTTTTGCGCCTCTTCTAGCAAACTCAAAGCTCATCGCCCCAGTGTTGCTGCCTATGTCTAAAACAGTTTTCCCCGATAGGTCTTTAGGAATACAAAACTGATCAAACCTTTGAAGAGTGTCTCTCCAACATTTGGTGTAATTGAATTTATCGTAATGAAAAGAACCATAAAGAGTATCGTCAGATATCCCTGAATGCTTCTCATGCAATGGTCCAGAAATTTTAGCAAGCCTTCGGTGTATGTCTTCAGCTTCAAATTCCGCCAAAAGCCTATAGTTCCATTCCGGTTTTCCTAATGGTGCTGGAATAGATTTTTCATTTAGCCTTCTACAAATTTCTTTGTTGGAAAAATTTTTATTGCGAAGCTCAATAATTAGGTCTAATGATTTCATACCAAGTCGGAAATTCCTAAATCGTCTGCTGCAAATTGCAAATCATCGTCTACCTCAACTTCTGTAACAGTTGCAGCAGGACATGTTTCCTCAATGAGATCATCACTGGGAACATAATCCCCATATCCAGCTTTCCCCATTATGGCAGAGTTTAGCTTGTCCATTGCTTTACGAAGCATGTGTCCCAAGCTTTGGGCATTGTCGTGGTTTTTATCCCAAGCTTTGAGATGTTGCTTAAGACGTGTCACCATGTATTTAGCCTCTACGCATCGCTCTTTAAGAGCAACAACATCAGGATCAACTTTTGCCTTGGCTTCACAGTATTTTTCAGTGCCGCCGACATCCTTGGCTTCAATGTATCGAGAATGGAAAAGCTTCTCATGCTCGATATCTCTAATTTGCAAGTTCTTCTCAGCAAGAGCTAAGTACGCACCAAAATTGTCGTAATAAGCCGCCTCTGTCTCAACGTAGTTGTTTAGAGTGGCTTCACTAAATGTTAAATTGGCAGGATCGATAACAACCGAACTTGTCCCAATTTCTAATTTTTCTACTGACATCATTCACCTCTGTTTCTTTTGTTATCGTTATTGAGGGTCTTGGTCTTTGCTATCATCGCCGATTGTGTCGGTCTCTCCTTGGCCGGGTGCCCACCCTGTGCCACGGTTCATAACCGCCTCAACTTTGTCTTCTTCTGTAACTTTGACCGAACCCATGTGATCAATCACAACATCGCCTTCAACAGACTGCTTGTGACTGTTAAGTATATCCAAGTATTTGTCTTGAGATATTTCTGATATTTTAAGGCTTTCAAGGTCAAAGCGCAAGCGAATCATATATCGACTTCGACCATCTCGTTGTTTAATGACGTAACAACGGCCAATTCCCAGTAATTTCTCTACATCATTCTGGTTCAACGAGAAACAGCCGTCTAACGGCCTGATCTGTCCAAAGGAGTCTGCCAAGTGTTCTTCCTCAATACGGCCTCTGTCGTCCTTCTGTGTCTCTCTGGAGCCTCTATTTGGCTGCATGGCTGTAGCCAAGAATACATTTTCCTCTGTCGCCATTCCTCGAAGCTCACTAACAGTCTTCTCCCGAGACTCATAAGTTTTCATTCCCGGAAGGTCTTTCATTTCACCAATGTAATCCAAGACAACAAAATCTGGTTCAAAACCATGAAATCGAAGCTGGGACAAATATGACCTGACTGTATTCACCGTACAGGTTTGAGCAGGGAATTGCTTAATCACCAAAGAGCCCAACCCATCTTCTTTATATTCAACACCTTCCAATTCAGTTAGCTTTGAAAAGATATCGTCTCTATGAGATGAAAGAGATTGAATGGGAAATCCAGTAAGGATTGCGTCCATTCTATCTGCTACTTTTTCTGCCGCTAATTCCAAGGTGATGTACACGCCGTTCTTACCACGTAACACATTCGTTGCAGTAAGGCAACAAAGCATAACCGACTTTCCAACACCTGATCCACCAACGAAAGAAACCATCTCTCCTTTAATGTATCCGCCAGCACTAATTTCAGTGTCGATCCCCATCAAACCCAATACAAATTTTGCTCTTTCTTCTTTATCATCTTCCATCTGCTCGTAGCGGTCTTTGATGGTATTGAAGTAATCAAGACCAAGATCAAAGTTCTCATTGGTCTCCATCGACTTCCGCATCAATTCATAAACTTCACCCCATGTATTTTCATTTTCAGGAGCTTTGTCTATCTTCGCTAGTGACTCTTTGAAGGCGGCTTTGATAGCTTGTATTTTGGCAAAGTAGACAATCTTGTTTTGAAGATAATCTCTAGCATCAAGACCGGGCTGAAAGTAATCATAAAGAAGACCAATCTCTGACAAGTAATAGTCAAGAGATTTGTTGTCTTTCAAATCATCTTTAATCTCTTGAATCAAAAATGTTTTGTTCGGAAGAATCCGATGCTCTTTGAAAAACTTAAATGTTACAGCACAAGCTTTTTGATGAGCTTTGTTTGTAAAGTAATTTGGCTTAACCAAATCAAGAGATTGCAAGATGAATTGTCGGTCTAACAGAAGAAGGGAAATAACGTGTCTCTGGAAATCTTCGTCCCATGAGTATTTGATTTCTGATTCTGCATCTGGGTCAGCTAAAGTTGGGTCTTCAAACATATCGTCCATTGGGCACACTTCCTTTTATCTTTTATGTAATCTTGTTATCCAAGCTTTATACCATAAACTTTAAGATGCGCCCATGCTTCTTATTATCAAATTTCTCTTGTCGGCAAACTTATCTTAATGGTATGGCGTTTTTTGCCGCTTCCTTTATAGGTATCGCCAATTGCCCAACCGGAAACTCCTGTCATCATTAAAGGAATAATAACCCTCAAGTTTGGTATAAGACGTGAATCCTGCTCTGCTTTGTACCATGGAGTCCACAGAACTTCTTGTGTCTCCTCTTCTCTTGGAGAGGGAGCATCATTGTCCATGATCACAGCTTTGACACAATGAATCATGCTGGTGCCGTCTTGCACGATTCCCATGCTTCTTACAGGAAGAATTGAATCGTATCCAGTTTCTTCTTTAAGCTCTCTTACTGCTGCTTTAAGAGGAGATTCATCATCTTCAACCTTGCCACCGGGAAGATTTAACTTCCCTTTTTGCCACTCTGGTTTGTCTTTTAGAACCAAAAGAACATTATCTTTCGAGTTCCCACGCTGCGTCCAAACAATTACATAGTTGGTCATAAAGAGTATACCTTAAGCCATCACCGACTTGTTAAAGAGTTCTAGTCTAAACTATGTAATGTATCAATATAAAAAGCCCGGCATAACCGGGCTTTTTCTTTAATTTTGGGGACTTACATTCCAGCAGCTTTAAGTATCCTCTTGTTCCCTGTCTTTTTGAGAACATCAGAAAGCGTTGACAGAAGCTCTATCAACTCCTGTTCATCTTTATCACTCAAGCCATTGCATCGCTTCTCAAACTGCTTAGGCTTCGAAGTAATTGAAAGTCGCAGCTTCTCCATGTGACCGAAAGATGAATCTCCGGGCCTAGCGGCATCGTTTTTGTAACTCAACGCCTGTTCGATTCCATGACTAGCCAAAATCTTCAAAGCTTGCGTGTTCTTAAGAATTCCCAAAATTTTACGAGCTTGAATTGGGTTCTTAAGCTTCCTGCCTTTGATTGCCTTGAAAATAAGTGCTTTCTTCTCTTTGTTCTTGGGGTCTTTCATGAACTTCGGGAAAGCTTGTCTCGCCGCTTTTACAATCTCATAAATATGAGACCATGGGCCGGTGATTTCATGCGTCTTCTCCGTCACGATATACTCGCACATCAAAGCCACACTCGCTTTGCCAATCATGAACTTTTCCTCGTCCATGTCCTTCAGTTCCATCATCTGTTTGTCTGTGAGCTTTCTTCTCTTCTGCTCATCAAACATAAACTTCCATTCAGCAAAAGAGCCCCAGTGCTTCCTGCCCACCTCTTTGCTGTGAATAGTGCCAATGTAATCTGCTCGATGATTCTCATCCATGTTGTCAGGGAAAAATTTAACAGGAACTTTGTTAAATTTACCCGGAAATTGAGATTCAAGAATATACAAGACAAAGAGTCTTCGGTTGCCTTCACGTGTTAAGTTCTTGCCGACCTTTTTCTCCACCACCAAAGGCTCTAAAATTCCTCCATTTTTTTTAACGCTGTTCAACAGCGGGAGTATCAAAGGGTCTTCACTGTGAAGTTTTTTGATTTGAGACAACGTGAGAGGCTTGCCGCCAACCAAATGAACTCCATGACGTGGGTTAGTTGCTTGAGGAATCAGAGATCCCAAGTCAACCACATCATGGGCCAACTTAAACTTCTTGCCATGCACATTGATCGTTTCACTTTTCATCTTCTTGTACCTTTTTCTTTGGTCTACAAAGTTTGGAAATCTTATTCTTGACTTCCTTTGTGAAGGCCAAATCAGACGTGTTTAGGTCTCTTCTCTTATCGTCCGTGTCTGGCCAATTAGTAAAAAGCTCTTTCCAACCTTCTTTGAACTGCTTGGGTCTTCCCTCAGAAATATCTGATTCTCTTGCTGTGTGAATTCTATTCAAATAGCAACTTACCCAAATGTCATTAAGCTTAGAAGGAGTCTTCTCAAACGCCAATTTGTCAGCAGCTATCTTAGCATACTGTTCTGACAATTCAATGCCAAGATATTTGCGACCCAAACGTCGAGCAGCTATCAAGGTTGTTCCCGTTCCTGCAAATGGATCGAAAACACTGTCGCCTTCATCTGTACAAAATAAGACAAGTCGTTCCATTAAATGAACTGGAAGCTGACAAGGATGTTTGTCTTTGTACCTGTCATGCTTGCATCTATGGATATCAGTCCACACGTCGCTGACTAAAGGTCCGAAAGGATGGATGGTATGTTTCTTGCCACCATAATCTTTCGTTAACAAATTGCAGTCCTTCTTATCCCTACATCTTTTATGAGGGTATCTCATTTCATAAAATTTGCATTGTGATTCGTCTTTCACATAATACAAAATTCCATAATGAGCAGGCTGAAGCGTGTTACCCATTGGGGATGTCGGCGCATCCCAAGAAATCCAGTTCTTGAAAGTTGCCAAATCCGCCAAGTGACAAGTATATTGCACCAACCACTTTGGTATGTTGTGCAAGAAAATACTACCAGATGGCTTGGTGATCCTTACCATCTCCCCCATCCAATCAGAACACCAATCGAAATACTTGTCCTCTTTCTTTGAGTCCTTGTAGGAATCATATCCCTTGTCTAAATTAAAGGGAGGATCAGCAAATGACATATCAAAAGTGTCATCAGGGATGTCTGCCATTTTTTCAAGACAATCACCTTGTAATATTCTGTTGAGCCTCATCTAGCACCTCTTCCATGATTTGACGTATCTTATTCTTAGAGATTCTTTTCTTCAATACATCTTTAACCACAAAACAGAAGAAGGCCAAGGTTTCTTCTTTCGATGGGCCGAAACACATATTAAACGAATTGGCGATCCGCTCACAATCTCCCGGTCTTAAAGCCCAGCCAGTTCCGCCCCCTACAAACACAGAGATGAAATCTTGTTTTTCAATATCTCCTGTTAGATGGGCTGTCTTGCCAGTAATACTACTTCCTGTGGAATCCGGGTAAGAAATCTCCACAGCCAAAAAAGGGTTATCAATCACATGATCCCATGTTCGACTGCCCTTGCGAATAGCCCTTTCCTTCCACTTCACTCCCATACGTGTTAGGCCATCTGAATAATACTTTTGTAGTATAAGACCCCGGCAAGAAGTTCTGCTTCCGTTGTAATAAGCACGAGTCTTTTGAAGTAAATGCCGCATTGGGACATCAGCACACTCAAGGAAGCACTCTTTGCTGCAACTGCGAAGCCAAGGATGTTGTCGCATGATATGTTCCGGCAATCTACTGCCATGAAACATAAGACTAATAAGTCCTGATATCTTAGGGATGTTCTTTTCTTTTCCTGTCAATACTCCAGACTCGTAATCTGAGCAATGACTTTCATCAAAATCACTCCACATACCAAATTCCACCATGTCAGATATGGTGTAATTAGAATGTCCAAAGTTACCCTTTTGCAACTTGTCAATAACCGATTCTAAACCTGTTTTAGTCACGCTTAGAATTGCCATCATCATTGGCATTACTCTTTCAGGGTCTCCAACAGCCTCCATCTTTACCATGAATTCCGTTTCCCGATTGGAAAACTTAGGCATATACTTCTTCTTGATGTTTTTTGCCATCAAGACAGCTTTCTCTTCATACCCATCAGGTATTGAAGCATACAACTCGCCCTGATTTGTAATCGCATCAAAGTTTTCTTGACTTGTCCGAAATTTTAGTTTCTTCACTTTTCGCTCCTTTAAGCAATCCTTCTTTTGTAAGATTCTTAATCTGGTTGGAGAAATGATCTTACAGATAATTACAGATTGTGCCAAGGTCAAGAATAAGAAACTTTTGGTCTTAAAGAAAAAGCCCCGTATAACAAGTGCTATACGGGGCTGGTGCAAAAATGTCGCCGTGCATACTACACAGCTACTCCAAGGTAATCAAATTCACTTAAACTAACAAGACCAGTTCGCCAACTTTTCTCACGAGTTATCTTCTTTCCTAAACTCTTCTGGCTGTTCCACAAAATTTGTTTTGCATAAGTACAAAACTTAACATCGAATCTGAGACTCGCTGATCGATCAGGTCGATCTTTTTTGGGGACATGCTTCTTGACCAGCCGGTCTAAGATAACTTCTTGAAACTCGCCAAATTTTTGACGGTTAGCACCATGACGACGGCGATCAATCCAAAGTTGTTCAAGCTCTGTAAGAAGCTTCTTAATGAACTTTTCTTTAGCGTGATTGTTCATGGCTTCAAAGCAAGCTTCAATGTAAGTTTGCCTTTTGTAATAGCTTCCTGCTCTCATTAAAGCTATTCGCATCTCCTGAACATCATCATCTGGGTCGTTGGTGTGATTGTTCTGTGAATTTTTCTTCTTCAGTTGCCACGCAGCATAGTGGGCCAAATTTCCAAACTTCTTATCCAAAACAGCATACTCTTCTTCCGTGATTGGAAACTTGCTTACAATTGTTTCTAAGGTTTTCTTCTTTTTCAATTTTTTCAATTTTCCTCCTGAAAGGGGTCATTTCCATAATGTTATCATATTCGACAACTTAAGCCCGAACTTAATTGCCACTTTCATAGACAAACCGGGGCACAGCACCGATTCGCTTTCCAAGGTATCTTTTACTGTTTGATATGTTTGTTTAGCGGTGGGGATGTCACAGACAATGCCGTAACCATCATGTATAGAAAAAGCAAGCCGTGCCGTCTCACCATCAAGGGATTTCCATAAAGCAATTAGCTTTTCCTGACAGACGGTTGCGGCCACGGCTTGCACGAATGTATTTCTGAATCGATATGCTTCTCCTTCTGGGAACTTTCTTGGTCTACCAAAGTAATCTGTAACCACTCCATGCTTGGCATCTCTTTGTTTTTCAAGCATAAAATGAGTGGCCGTAGGGAAGTTGCTTCTAATCCTTTGGAATAACTCTGCCCCTACGGACTCACCCACGTCGAGGTTTGCAGCGAGTCCTTTAGGTCCGCATCCATACATCACCGGAAGGAACATCTTCTTTGATATGTTTCTTTTCTTATCTGTGTCACATTTATCTCCAGTGACAATTTCATAAATTGCTCGGTGAAGGTCTTCACCAGAGTCTAAGATTTTCTTAATTTGTTCATCTCCAGACAACCATTGTAAAACCGCAACTTCACATGACTTAAAGTCAGCAGTACAAAGACGCTTATCGTCCCCTTTTGGTTTCAATGATTCTCTTACATCTGGTCCCATGTTGTGGGGCAGATAACTATTGGAATATTTCTTAAGACAATTCAAACGCCCATTTGTCTGTCCTTCGATTTCATAGTAAGGATATACAGGTTTCCTTGATATTTCATCAAGTAATGGAGTTGTCTCTATTGCGGGTAGTACCCGGAGAGCCAACGGTAAGTGAATCGTCGTGTAAAGCTTCTGCCAGTTTTTGTGCTGGACTGCAAGCTTCATCCTATTTATGGCCTCAACTGCATTTTCTGGGCGATTTTTTCTTACTCCCTGAAAACTTTCTATGATCTTGAGATCAAGGATGTTCACAGTCGGCTTTACAAATTTTGGATTGAATGCCCTGAGATATGTGTAAAGAGATTTTATGCCCCAAACATAAAGACGGTCAACTCGATCTTTGTTAAAGAGAGTTCCGTTAAATAAACTCATCACAGATGCAATGTTATTTGAGTCTACTTCGATTTCTAACTTTTGTTTCAAGCTCCACACCAAAATCCTAAATGATGAACGATCTGTAAAATCCGGCACCTCTGGCTCGGTCCTCATGAAGATCGATTTTTGACCTTCGAGGAGATCCGCTAATTGCCATGATGTGTCGTACATGTTCATGTCCCGATACTAACCGAAACACTCAAATGCGCCTATCTCTCTTTCCAAAAAACCTTTGTCGAAATGTCGGCGCATAAGGGATGCTATGGTTAATGATCTAAGTAAAAGTAATTACTACAACTTTAAGTCAAAAAGTAATAAGGGGTGACTCGAAGCGCAGCATTTACCTTGAACATCGAAAGGTACAAAAAATACCTAAGATGCACTTGATCACAACCCTCTCCCGGCTGCGTCAATGGTAAACTTCGAATATATGGCCTGCTAACCTAATCCCTTGTTGTGACTACCACCAAGTCGCTTTTTAAGCCACACAACAATCCATAGCATCAGTGGTGAGGGATTTAAGGCACACCTCGGCCCGAGACAACACAAGATCCTTCGTCTTGTGCAGGTTGCCAGTAAGACCTACCCGGCTCCCATGGTTTTTTACATCAAAACTCAATCTAGGCGTTTACCTTAGCCAGAGAAAATTCTGAGGGAGAATTGGTTTCTCCTTACCTGTGTATTTCAGTTATCAGGAAGTTTAGCATATTTCTTTACTTACTGCAATACCTCTTACAGAAAAATGGGCTTGGCGCATTGAATTTTTTCTGTAAGATGGGAAGGTCTTGACTATCAATCGGTAAATACTACATGGAACAAAATCCCGTGAGAACAGATGCCATTTTTCAATGGAATATGACAAATGCCGAATCTGAAACCTTTAGTCTGGCTTGCATTTACGAAACCCAATTTTTGAGACTTTTCAAAGGATTCAAGAATTTCGGTGGTGAGTTCAGAAGAAACACTTTACCAAAAAGAAGTGATCCACGGAAGTCCCTGTTGTTTAAGCATTGTTGGAAGCTCCGTCGAGAAACTCGGGGGTTGCTGGAACCACATCAATACAAAAGATACATTGTTGCCAATCTTTCGATCTTAAAGTTGAATTATCTTAAACATGATGGGTCAGTTCGGGTTGAACCAAATTCAATTTGTGGAGATGGAGCTTGGATGAGATGGATGATGTTTGAGAGATGGTGTAAGAATAAAGATACAGATGTAAGTTCCGAGCCACCAGCACCTTCCGTTGCAAATACAGATATCAAAGTGATAATCGAGATTGACAGAACTAAAAAGTTTCTGTATGAAAGATGCGAAGGCGATCCAACTCAAGAGAAGATTTCAAATTTTTTCGAAAGTGGCATCTTTAAGTTTTGGACGATGACCGAAAAAGTCTCCAAATTTTACATAGTCTTGTCTCCATTCGTAGATCAAGCATGTAACATTGAGGAGTTCTCAGATTCATGTTCTTTTGACCCGATACTGTTCCGACAAAAAATCACAGACGAAGTAAAGGATTACTTCAAGTATGAGTACACTCACGAGTACATTTAGCCAACAACAACTTGATTCGGTTTCTACAAGCATTGAAACATATCGTAGAAGATACAGCAACGACGTATCAGATTATCAGTCTATTTGGAAACTTGAAGACAAGCGTGTGCCTGCCTTTGTGGTGCCAGTCACTCATCCAACAATTTTGTCCGGTGCAGAAAATGATCTTTATGGATCAGAATTTAGATCAATAAAAGCACCTGAACTTTATGGGCTTATAAGAAGCCGTGTCGTGGAAGAGGTGTTGTTATGCCAAACAACTCCAGTGCGAGGATGTATTTGCTGCTGGGACACTTCTTATCCGTCAATTGGCGATGTTAGTCCTTATGAAATTTATTTCACAATAGAACTAGATCAACTTAGAGTGTTTTTGAATCATTATTTGAGTGATACATTGCCGCCATTTGAAGAAAAATCAAATTGGCTTGAAGAAGGTTTTTAGATGATATCTATAATTGTTTTTTGGCTGGCCGTTAGTGTCGGCGTTTGGTGGATTGTTTGATGTCTACTTGCATTCTTGTCGTGGGATGTTACAGATGTGGCACCAGTGCTGTCGCTGGTATGCTTCACCATCTCGGAGTGTTTATGGGTTACAAATTTGATCAACCCAATGCTAACAATCCCCGAGGATATTGGGAAGATGTACAATTCAAAGACCTTCATAAAGCCTTTCTCGAAGGAGAGGATCATGAAGAGAGATACAATCGTTACATCCAAGATAGAAAATCAACTCAAGATATCTGGGGCATGAAAGATCCAAGATTGTGCATGATGCTTCCTATCGTTACAGAACGATTAGACAAGGCTGAAGTCAATCACAAAGTTATTGAATGTGTCAGAAGCCCTTGGGAGATTGCTCAGAGCTTAACAAAGTCCGTAGGGAACAAAGTCAACTGGCTTCCTTATGTTCGTCAACATGTGGATCAGAAGGTCGAAAACCTTGTGAGATACAAAGGCCAAAAATTGGCTTTGACTTTTGACGAGATATTCAAACCAGATGCTCTGGATCGTATTGCAAGTTTTGCAAACAAAGAAGTGACAACCGACGCCCGAGAATGGATCGATCAATAATATTTCATGTGAACCGCAAGGCATTCACTGATTTCTTCTCTGTCTTGGGTTGGGAAGAAGTATAGGTCGAGATCGTTCTCCATGATCTCCCATTTGTGTCCGCTCATTGGCGATTCAATATTGTAGTTGAAAATCCTGATTGTTCCCTGCTCTTGATCGTAGGAAATGACAGTTTGATTTTGCTCAACTCTCTTCTGGTCTTGAGCTTCTACGCCGTGACCACGAACTTCAAACGAGATCACATAAGCGTGCTCTTGCATCTTTTTGATTCCAACAGGGATGAAGATGTTCTTTGATGTTCTTTTCATCTTGTTGTAGATGTGCGTCACAAGGTTATCTAAGTCGGTGTAGCCTTCTGTTGGGGCGTCGATGTTGCTGTCGAATGCTCTGAGGATGTGTTCATGAACCTCTTCTGCAACTGAGTCTTCCAGACCGCCGTATCCATTGCGATTTAACTGGAACATTCTCTTTGTGACCCATCTTGGTTCTCCAATTTTGTCCACTCCCATTTTCTTTATGTAAAAAGTAAGACCAGTATCGACTTCTAATTTTACAGCACCGGGAACTGTGGCTCCACGAGGATGTTTTCCCCAGATGATTTCATTGACAAAAGGTTTTGATGGTTCGTAATTACCGACAGTCTTTCTGCCTAAAAATTCCATCATAAGCTCTAGGTCAAATTGAATTATAGGCTTGCTATTCATTTTATCGTCGGCATCTTCACTAGCATGTTCAGCATCAAAGCCGAAAATGTCTGTAGCTTCAAA
>Ga0209402_10000200_pt1 | contig 74770 bp, 64 predicted proteins | sample ArcticOcean_MG_C_3_FD_187437 | JGI IMG/M metagenome (GOLD analysis project Ga0209402, IMG submission 187437) | Marine microbial communities from western Arctic Ocean - ArcticOcean_MG_CB8_126 (SPAdes) (version 2) | ecosystem: Environmental > Aquatic > Marine > Oceanic | place: Arctic Ocean... | reverse complement strand
GGGGTTTTGGCATTTCGTCGTGAATGATTGGAAGAGTAGTTAGGTTACCGCAGCAATTTCCCTGCTGAACATCCGCTCTCCTGTCATTGCGAGGAGGAACGACGTGGCAATAACCGTTAGTAAGCAACGCTGTATTCTCTCCAGGGCGAAGTGGGCATAGGGAAGTCGCCTCCTTGAATGACAGACTGCTGAGGATGATCGCTGATTGCCACGTCGCTCGTGCCTCACTCCTCGCAATGACAATTCACCCGCCGTTCGCCCATCATCAATTGCGTATGAAGCAAACAAAAAAAGAGCCAGGTAAATCACTCCGCCCGGCCCTCTTTTTTTGTAACTAGTTACCCACTTAGCACTTGCTGTATCCGCACGAGAAGCACTTGAGGCAGCCTTCTACGTGCGCAACCTGGGATGAGCATTCAGGGCAGAGTTCATCCGTTGGCGCTCCAACCGAAACGGTCACTTTGTCTTCCTGACCCATCATCTGAACGGGATTAGCAGTAGGCATTCCCAGTTCCTTTGGCGTCGGAGGATTGAACATCTTCGACTGGCTCGACTCGCTTTCGCTGAGATCTTCCCCAGACGGCAGCGAAACAGAATCAATGGCGAGCCGGTCGAGAACCGATGCGATTGCGTCCGGTACCGATCGAATCATCACACCATCGTCCCAGGCAGGAACATCGGTGATACCACGAAGCTGCTCGGAAACATCGACCGGGTCGATACCCGAACGCAAAGCCAGCGACGCCATTCGTGAAACAGCCTCGGCCATCGCTGCGTCGTTACCACCGGCCTTACCGTGGGTAGCAAACACTTCAAACGGACGGTTGTCGGTTGCCATGTTCACCGTAACGAACAGGTTTCCTCGTCCGGTGCGAACACGGCGAGTAATACCGTTGAGCATTGCAGGTCGCTCGGCAGGAGTGATGTACTGCGGAATGCCACCGGATTCGAATATCGATGCATCGTCGGTTGCTGTGTCAGCCTTATCGGTCGTTCCGGTTGTCAGAACTTCCTTCTCACGGGAGCCGTTGCGGTAGACAGTGATGCCCTTGCAAGCGGTTTCCCATGCGAGCAGGTAAGCGTCTTCAACATCTTCGACAGTCGCTTCGTTCGGGAAGTTGATTGTCTTCGAAATCCCGGCGTCTGTACTCTCCTGAAAAGCAGCCTGCATCATGACGTGATCACGAGGTGAAATGTCGGATGCGACGTGGAACAGTCGCTTGATGTCCTTAGGAACATCGTCACGATCCTGCAGCGAACCACCATCTGAAAGGTGCTCCAACAGTTCGTCGCTGTAGAAACCACGCTCCTTCGAGATTCGCTCAAAGTTCTTGTCGACATAGAACAGAGTCTTGCCTTCAAGGATGTTCTGCTTGCGGAACGCCAGTGCGAAGATCGGCTCGATACCGCTGGATGCACCGGCGATCATCGAGATAGTTCCCGTAGGCGCAACCGTTAGGCGGCAGGCGTTTCGGAATGGCTTCTCGCCACGTTTGGCAGCATCTGAAGCGGCCCACGCCGGGAACGCTCCACGTTCTTCCGCCATCGTCAGCGACTCCTGATCGGCGTTGTCTCGAATGAATGCCATCAGCTTGCGACCCAGCTCAACAGCTTCTTCGGTGTCATAAGGAATACCGAGCTGAACCAGCATGTCGGCAAAGCCCATCACGCCAAGACCGAGCTTGCGAGTCGACTGAGTCATCGTCTCGATTGCTTCGACAGCGTACTTGTTGGCGTCGATAACGTTATCGAGCATGCGAGTTGAAAGTCGAATCGTCTGGCCAAGTCGGTCCCAGTTGAGATCTGTCATGCCGGCTTCATCGGTTTCCAAGAACTTCGCAACGTCGATAGAACCGAGGTTGCAAGATTCGTTCGGAAGCAGCGGCTGCTCACCACACGGGTTAGTTGCCGTAATACGACCCAAGTGAAGCACCGGGCTGTTCCGGTTTACTTCGTCAAGGAAAATCATTCCCGGCTCGCCGTTTCTCCACGCACCATAGACGATCTTGCTGAAGACCTCACGAGCGTCGATGTGATCGACATCAACCATTCCACTGTCGGAATCGGAAGGGTCAGCGAGTGCACGCAGAGCGTACGTCGTACCGTCTTTGACCGCCTGCATGAATTCGTCAGACGCTCCGACAGAGATGTTGAAGTTGTGGATTTCACCTTCAACCTGCTTGCAGTCGATGAATTCAAGAATATCGGGGTGGTGAACATCCATGACGGCCATGTTTGCGCCATCACGTTTGCCACCCTGGGTTACGAGTGTTGATACGGAAGATAGGTGTCGCAGTACGCCGATTGGGCCACATGCCTTGCCGTGCGTGGTCGCAATGCCAGCGCCTTTGGGGCGAAGCTCAGTGAGGGCGAATCCGGTTCCGCCACCGAACTTCTGAACCATCGCAGCATCGTGAGCAGCACCCATGATGCCCTCCATGCTGTCGTGGAGCGGAAGAACGAAACATGCGGAAAGCGTGCCTGCGCCCGTGCCTGCGTTCATGAGGGTAGGGGAGTTTGGGAGATATTCGAGGCTGGCCATCATCTGGAAGAAGCCTTCTTCGATCTGGGCAACTTCGTCAGGAGTTTTTTCGTATTTGAACTCAGGAGCGGCGAGTGCCTTGGCGACTCGTCGGAACATGCCTTCAGGAGTTTCGATTATTTCTCCGTCGGTGTTTTTCTGCAAATAACGTTTATCCAAAACCACATTGGCGTTATCTGAAATCACTGCTGGTGCGAATTCTTCTGCTGGGGTTGTACCGTTCGTGCTCATCTTTGTGTCCTGCGTTGTGGTCATCAATTTTCTTTTCGTGCGTTTTTGTGGGGTGTTTTTATTCGTTTTGTCGAACTTGACCAACGATTTGACCGTTGGTATTGCCAACCCGGGCAGTTTGTTTGTAAATGCCGCCTAATCTGCCAGTGAGACTAAAGGGGGTGTTAGCCCTGCCTTGCTCTCCGGCGGCGACCCCGCTGAGCGAGCCGTGGAACGTCATCCTCTATTAGCCGTAATTGGCTCTTCGATCCGGCATCTTCTCCCTCCGGATCTGCCAATGCCTCTACTTCTTTAGTAAAGGAATCGACATCCTGGAAATCTCGATACACCGAGGCGAACCTTATGTAAGCCACCCTGTCGAGAATTTTCAGTCGCTCAATGCACATCTCTCCGAGTACCCGCGCTTCAATTTCTGCTTTGGCGAGTTTGTGCAATTCGTTTTCTATATCGACAACCATCTTAGAAATGGCGCCAACCTCCAAGGGCCTCTTGGCACACGCAGTGCGAAGCGACCTTTCGAGCTTCTCTGTTGAAAATGCCTCGCGGCGGCCATCCCGCTTGGCGATCATCAATGGCATTGAATGCACTTTTTCGTAGGTGGTGAACCGCAGTTCGCACCTTATGCACTCACGCCGTCTTCGCACGCCATCAGGCGCTTCACGCGAATCGATAACGCGTGATTCATTGTTTCCACAGAAGGGACAATGCATTGCCTAAAACGTACCCATCGCTCATTGCCCGAGAGTGCCGTGAAGAAGCTGTTCCGCTTGAGGGTGGATTTCGCCATCCAGTTCCTTTGAGCGGAGCAGTGTGTAAAACGAAATGTTGAACACGCCACCTTGCGGCTGCGGACACAGCCAAACCCCACATTTAGTGGTGTGCACTGGAGACTACCACTATCCATAGAGGGTGTGTCAATCCTCTGTGTCAGCAGCTTCCAGGCGCTTCTACTGCAAAATGGGGCTGTGCAACTGGAGGAATTCACCTTGTTCAGACACGCTAATTATACGTGATAATAGCGACGATATTTGTCGGAAATGCTGCTTTGCAGTTCAAGATTTAAGTTTCCCTAAAAGCTGGGAATTGCTTTCAGATGAGGCATATTAGTTGAAATAAAAAAGTAAACTTTCGTATCGACTTAGTCGAATATGTCGAATGCATGATCGACAATCTTCCACCTTCGCATATGCGTCAATTAACACGGGATAGGAACGCCAGATATGAAGAATGCCTGGGCTATCAGGTATGCCACTGACGAGGTTCTAGAAACCTCAGTTCAGTTGGGCGTGAAAAATATCATCTTCTATGGTGGTCCTGGTGTGGATGTGCTGCCGGGTTCGGATCAGCCTCACGGCAAAGAGCGGAATACCTACGACGATTATGTGGCTATTCGTGAGCGGGTCGAATCGTACGGGCTCACCCTCGTCGGTTGTGAAAACGGCTTCATTTCGATCCCGAAGTTCTACGACCTGGCATTTGGCGGGCCCAAGCGCGACGGGCTAATTGAACTGCTTGCGGCTGAAATTACCGATATGGGCCGGGCCGGTATTCCAATTCTTGCCTACAACTGGATGCCGAATTCTGTATGGCGTTCTGGCGGCACCCAGATACGTGGCAAGACCGATGTTACGGCGTGGGACAGCGACGCAGATGACAAGCGTTCGATCATCGATATACCGGATTCGACCAACGAGCTTCTGCGCGGCTACGACACTTCACGCGAAAACATGTGGGAGTGTCTTGAGTACTGGATCAAGGCCATAACGCCTGTTGCTGAAGCTGCTGGTATTCGGCTAGGTATTCACCCTGACGACCCGCCTGTGCCCGAGCTGGGTGGTGTCCCTCGCCTTCTGGGAAGCTTCGACGCTTATAAGCGCCTAACTTCAATCGTCGATAGCCCTTACAACGGTATCGAGTTCTGCCAGGGGACGTTCTCCGAGATGGATGACGCCCGTGATGGCGGAATTTACGAGATGATCCGATATTTCGCCGAGCGAGATAAGGTCCTTTACGTTCACTTTCGCAACGTTTCTGGAACAGTTCCCAAGTTTAACGAAGAGTTCATAAATACCGGCTATGTCGATATGAAGCGTGCTATGGAGACGTATCACGCAGCCGGGTACAAGGGCGTTTTCATGGATGATCACTGCCCGGAAATCGTTGGCGATACGGCGTTCCCCGGTAATTGGGGTGGCTACCGTTCGAGAATCTTTGCCCAGGGCTACATTCAGGCGATGCTCGAAGCTGTAACGGGTGAGCGACCGGAGTCGTAGCGAGTTGGTGGCGTGGCTTTTGGCATTAGGCAGTATTGTCGTTGCGCACCGCTGCGTTCATTCGTGGACGATCCGGCCCTCGGGAAGATTCGTCCATGAGCGATCGATGGCTCAGGATGTCCACTGATTGCCACGTCGTTCCTCACTTCTCGCAATGACAATCACGCCCGTCTCACCGTTCTACGAATCGTTTGTTGATTACGGCGTTGCTTTTTAGGAACTTGATCAACAAAGTTTCAACGCTTTCACGCAGCACCCTATCGTCGATGCGAACGTAAGCGGCCGATTCCACGATCGGAGACTTGAACCAGAACTTATCGTGGTGAACGCGCAAACGTCGAGCGATCGACCTGCCCTGACCCACGTACAGCGGCCGCTGGCAGATGTCATACAGCACGTAGATACCGGTAACAGTTGGAAATTTGCTGGTGTCGTATGGATCGAATTCGGTCATTTCCCCAACACCCATCAAACCCACGATCTTTGGATGACCGGTCGCACCTGTTGTTCCCACCACATCGCCCCCGACAGCACGTTTTAAATTGACCAGCCTTGCCCTGAGACGGACTTGCTTGAGATCTACATTTTGATACTTGTTATGCATGTGTACATTGCTGACTATACGTATGGTAATATCGTGCATGCATACGCCAACTGAGTGCGAGTACCAATCAACAAACGCAAAAGACCCCGAGAGAAGGTCGTTCTCTCGGGGTCTTGTATGACTCGTACTAGGCGCAAGCGCCCAGCAGAGCTATTTGAAAAGTGGTTTTCTTTTGTTGTTTAGTCGCTTGCTGCGAGTTCTCGAGCCGAGCGCCTTCGGGCCGATCGGTGGTGACGAAGGAACGGAGGAAGATCCAACGCTTCTTCATCGCCAAGAACATCGCTAAGAGCGGCCGTTACGGCAGCATCTTTTTCAGCCGATGCTTCGGCACTCGGGAATCCAGTTGCGATAATCGTCATCTTGACTTCGTTTTCCATCTTGGGGTCGGTGACCATACCGAAGATGATGTTGCAGTCGGGGTCGACCATGTTCGAAACGACTTCGGAAGCCTGTTGAACTTCCTGAAGGGTTAGATCGGTTCCACCTGTGACATTAAAGATCACGCCGCGAGCGCCTGCGATCGATACTTCAAGCAGCGGGCTGTCGATAGCCGCTTCAGCAGCCATGATCGCCCGATCTTCACCATTGCCTTGGCCGATGGCCATCCATGCAGGACCGGCGTTCGACATGATTGCCTTGACGTCGGCAAAGTCGAGGTTGATTTCACCTGGCATAAGAATCAATTCAGCGATCGACTGCACACCCTGGCGCAGAACATCGTCGGCCATTCGGAACGCCATATCCATCGAGAGATTCTCGGTCGACATGATCAATAACCGGTCGTTAGGGATAACGATTAGGGTGTCTACGACTTCAGCAAGGGCCTTGATACCTTCTTCGGCCTGCCTGCGTCGTCGTGCGCCTTCGAAGTTGAACGGCTTGGTTACAACACCAACCGTCAGTGCTCCAATCTCTTGGGCTACTTCAGCGACGACTGGCGATCCACCGGTACCGGTGCCGCCACCCATGCCAGCTGCGATGAAAACAAGGTCGGCGCCTTCGAGGGCTCGCTTGATTTCGTCGCGGTCTTCTTCATGGCACTCTCGACCCTTGGAAGGATCTCCGCCAACGCCGAGTCCACGAGCGGTGCGGTCACCAACTCGAATTCGAATCGGTACGTCCGAGCGTGAAAGGGCCTGGGCGTCTGTATTTACCGTGATGTATTCAACTTCAGGAATGCGCTCTCGGTACATTCGAGAAACGGCGTTCGATCCGCCGCCACCTACACCAACAACCTTGATTGTTGCTGAGCCGATGTTTCCTTCGATTGGGGTTACTGCCTGGTCGACCATTACTTATTTCTCCTGGGGATCGGCTTGCCACTTTGTTGGTGAACAAGAAGACCGCGGATGTTTGGATTGGCGCCGCTCAATTAAGCGGCGATGGGAATTGTTGTTAGCGCCCTAAGGGAACTGTCTGCACGCATGTTTAAGCTACGCGCCAGCAGTCTCCTTTTCTCGTTTCGCATCGCTGTCGCGTTTTGGCAGCCAGCCACGGATGGTTGAAAGTGCACCTGTAGAAGACTTCGTTACTGTATCCGAATCGCTAGATTCCGATGTCGAAGTTGCTGATGCGTTTTTATCCTGTATGACGTGGTTTTCAACTGGCAGATTGCGCATGCCCCATAGAGCAATGCCTGCAGCTGCCGAGTAGGAAGGATCGTTGGTGCCCTTGGGCATACCGTCCAGGCCACGCGGTGTTGCGATTCGAACTTTTCGTTGGAAAAGCAGTTTTGCGATATTTAGGAAGCCGTCGAGCTTGGCTCCACCACCGGTGAATACGATTCGATCGGTTGGGATGTCGGCAAGGTGCGGCTCTTCAAGCTTGAGCATGATCATTCGGAACAGTTCCGATGTTCGTTCCTTGAGAATCTGACCCACTTCACGCTTGGTGATAGTGAGCGGAACGTCCATGGTGGTCGGGTTGAGAGTGATCTCTTCCTTCATTCCAGCCAGTTCAGGAGCAGCAGTTCCATGTTCGATCTTGAGCTTCTCGGCTTCGTCGAAGCCAATTGCAAATGCAATGCTCAAATCGTTTGAGAACTGCCATCCACCGACTGGTATAACCGCGGTGTGTACTAAGGCACCATCGTGGTAAACGGCGATGTCGGAAGTTCCGCCACCAACGTCGACAAGCACAACGCCTTCTTCTCGTTCGTCGGCAGTTAGCACAGCGTCGGCGCTGGCAAGTGGCTCAACAACCATCGAAGAAACACGAACACCTGCGTCAGAAACGGCGTTGTGAAGGTCCGTAATTTTCGAGATCGATCCCGTTATTACGTGGCTCTCGACGTGAAGATCGCTTGTGTGCATCCCGAGGGGATTGCGAATTCCGTAGAGCCCATCGAGTGCGTAGCTACGTGGGATTACGTGGAGCAGCTTGCGGTCGTCGGCAAGGTTCACCGCGCCGGACGCTTTTTTGGCTGCTGAAATATCGAGATCGGTAACAGTTCGCACGCCATCGGGGCGAGGGACTACTACCCAGCGGTTTTTAGATTCGACGTGGCTTCCGGTGAGTCCGGCGTAAACCGTGGTGATTTCAACACCAGCCTCAGCTGCGGCAAGCGCAACGGATTCTTTTACGGCTGCTGTGACTGCTGCTGAATCGGCCACCATGCCTTTACTCATGCCGTTACACGGTACGAAGCCAATTCCTGCCACTTCAATGCGGTGGTCGGCGCGTTTCCGGGCGATGATCGTGCACACCTTGGTGGTGCCGATATCGATAGCTACTCTGAAGTCTTCTTGCATCATGGTGGTCTCCTGTGCGGGATTTGGGGGTAGGTGGGGTTAGTGGCGGAGTAGCCGAGACGTATCTGGTGGTTCAGCAGTAGTTGCTACACCGGTCGATGTCGCCGAATGGGCGACACGCCTGTGAGTGCAAAAAGTGCCGGTCAGATTTTGGGCATTGGGGATGAATTTGAAGATGTTGCTCATATCCGCTCAGCCACCCTTAGCTTGGCGCTGCGTGCACGCGGGTTCGAAGCAATTTCTTGGTCGGTAGGAATGAGAGGGCGTCGAGTGATGATCTTCAACGTTGCCAAATGGTCGCATCGGCATACCGGCGTACCGGGAGGGCAGATGCAATCGGATGCTTGCTTACGAATGAAGTTTTTGACGATGCGGTCTTCGAGTGAGTGATATGAAATTACCGCCATACGACCGCCCTGACCGAGCAGCGATACAGCCTGTTCAAGTGCAGTTTCAAGCGCCGAAAGTTCGTCGTTTACTGCGATTCTAATCGCCTGGAACGTTCGAGTGGCCGGGTTAGTTCGCTTGCCGCGTCGTGGGTTCACTTTCCCAATGAGTTCGGCGAGTTCTAACGATGTGTTGATGGGGCGGTGCCTTACGATCGCATTCGCGATTCGTCGAGCAGCGCGGTCTTCACCAAAATGAAATATTAGATCGGCAAGTTCAGATTCAGCGTAGCCATTGACGATATCGGCAGCTGTGACCTGCTGATCGAAGCTGAAACGCATGTCGAGCGGATCGGCTCGTCGGAAACTGAATCCCCGGGATTCCCGGTCCAGCTGAAGCGACGACACACCAAGATCGAAGAGCACACCATGCACGGGTACGAATTCGTACTGAAGTGCTGTGGCACGAATATCTCGGAAGTTCACATTGACGGCGCGGAATGACTCGCCAAATTCGGAGAGTCGCTCAGTCGCTACTGAAATAGCTTCGGCATCGGCATCGAGCCCAAGAACCTGCCCGCCAAGTTCGGCAGCGGCCAGCATCGTCTTCGAATGGCCGCCCTCGCCAAGGGTTCCGTCGATATAACGTCCGCCAGGCTGGACGTTTAGTGCCTGCATGATTTCCGGAATCATTACCGGAGTGTGGTGAAGTTCTAAGCCCATGAGAATCACTCGTCCATCTCCACATCGATCTGGCGGAGAACAATCTGTGTTTGCTCGACTGGTGGCGCAACTTGAGGAGCGGATTCTGCGATATCGGTTGCTTCGGTATCGAGGATACGGCGCTCTTCCGCCCATGCAGTAGCCGACCAAATCTCGATAAACCTGCCGGTGCCGACGATGATTACGTCTTCACCCAAACCGGCATACTCACGAAGCTGAATCGGAACGACGACTCGCCCACTGCGGTCGAGGGTTCCCGTGAAGGCTCCTGAGAATGTGAGTCGAGCAAGCTTGCGTGCACTGGCCGAAGTGTTCGGCTGCTGTGCAATATCGCTGGCGGCACGTTCCCACTCTTCAGGGGTGTAGACCACTACGCAGTTGTCGTATGCCCGACCGAGAACGATGCCGTCTAGAAACGCCATTTTGAATCGAGCAGGAATAGCAACCCTGCCTTGAGGGTCAATTCTGTGTTCGTATTCGCCGGCGAAAATCACGTTGGTTTCTCGGTATCGGGTGGTGAGGGGATTGTTCGAATTTACCCCTATTTGCCCCAATACGCACCAAATTGTGCCATATAACCACTTTCCACGACAATACATTTCATGCACGGTTTTGACGTAAATTGAATGTGACCTTCGTACTTACCGGCGTGCTAGCATCCAAAAAATCAAGTTCGTACGTTCGTACTCTAAGTTCAAGCCTCAGTTCATTGTTACGTTCGTACTCAAGTGCATGGTGGTCGCTATATCTGGCGTGCGCCGGGACGGAGAAATCAACATAGTTGCCTACGCAGTGCTAACAAGCAGCGATACGGGATCGGTTGGGAAACGGGTCGATACGAGCGGAGACGCGATCGTTGAAATCATGGATGGCGCAGGTCACTCGCTGGTCGAGAGGGTCATGCTTCCCGACGATTTCGAGCAGCTTGCCGCACAGATAACCAGCTGGTGCGATGGCGGTGACGTCGACGTGGTTCTGACCACGGGCGGAACCGGGCTTTCATCAAGAGATGTGATGCCTGAGGTAACTCGTTCGCTTATCGATCTTGAGATTCCGGGCATGGCCGAAGCGATGCGAGCCGAATCGTTGAAGGTAACCAACATGGCGATGATTTCGAGAGCTGTTGCCGGGGCGAGAGGTTCAACCCTCGTCATAAATTTGCCGGGCAGCACCGGAGGAGTTCGCGACAACCTTGCCGTAGTGCTTCCGGTAATCGTGCACGCAGTCGAGGTTATTCAGGACCGTCATACCGGAAATCACCCGACCTAGTTAGGACGCAAGTAGCGCTCACAAAAACGCCATATGTGTGCGCCCTAACGACGTATATACTCGCCGCTCGCTGCAAGCCGTTAACTAAGGACAGGCAGAAGTACCTTGCGGATAGCGTTGCTACAGAAACTAACCGGGTGGTGGGTTCACCAGGCGAATACTGGCAGGTGGCTATTAGTCAGCCTGTTGAGTATCGCGTTGCTGTTAAGCATCGGTACTAGTTGGTCCGTCTTCAACACTCAAAATCGAGAGCGTGATAGTGCATTTCATGACATATCGAGCACTGTTTTAGAACGGATCGTCCAAACGGTAGGAGTCTGGGTTTCACAAGGCGAATCGGGCCGAGATCTTATTCAGCTGAGTGACGGTATTAGCGGTGAGCGATATTGGCAATTTAGCCAACATCTGACAGACACCTATCCGGTAATGAAGGCAGTGGACTACCTGCCGAGGGTTCTGGATTCCGAGCGAGCAAATTACGAACGTGAACGCTCTCTGGAACTTGGCATCGAGTACTGCATCCGTGATTTTGACGATGAAGGGAATCTTGTGTGCGCTGATCAGCGACCGGAATATTACCCGGCCTCTGATGGCCGACTGCGCGGGTGGGACATCGCAACGGACCCCAATATGGGATCACTTTTGATGTTGTCAGACGATCAGAATACTCCAGATGGGATGATCATCCCCTCTCCGCTCGATCCCGACGAATTTCGGATAGTTGTTGCATATCCGATTTACGATTCCCAAGTTCTCTCAGGCGATTCATACCAAGACCCAGAATCTATTCGTGCCTTCACTTTAATGGTCCTAGGAATCACTGATCTGGTGGAACAGGCGACTGTTGATGCGCAAGAATTTGTTGCGATAAGAATTGTGGCCGATGTTGGTGGTCAGGCTGAGACTCTTTATATGCAAGATTCGACCAGCGGTTCCGGTGATTCTATTACTCATCCTGTAGAAATACTTGGTACCGAATGGACTGTAACTACCACGCGTTTGGCGGCGTTGCCGGGAAGATGGCCCGATCAATTCCCGGTGATAATTTCCTTCTTCACGTTCCTAATTACGTTTATCGTTGCGATATCGATCACGATAATCATTTCTCAAAGAAGAGATGCGCTGGCTCAAGCAGACGAACTCAGGGTTGTCAGCGATTCGAAGACTCAGTTCTTGTCCACGGTTTCACATGAGTTGAAAACGCCGCTCACTAGTGTGATTGCATTCACAGATCTCGTAAAACGGAATCGCGATGCCAAACTGACCGAACGACAAGTTGATCAACTCAGTATTGTGCAGCGAAGCAGTCAGCAATTAAACGTCCTGATAGACGATCTGTTGGATGTTTCTAACATTGCTGATGGAAAACTTCGGATCAAGCCCATTAAATTCGATGCAGCTTTGGCGATGAGGAAATTAGCAGACGGACTGTCGCCAATTTTCGAATCCAAGGCGCAGTCAATTCGCGCTGACATCTCTGATGAATCATTGTGGGTAGATGCCGATCAATTTCGAATTGAACAGGTGATTTAGAATGTTCTAAGTAATGCCTCAAAATACTCACCTGTTGGTTCCGAGGTGATATTCCAAGCTCGGAAGGAAGACGCCCACGTACTGATTACGGTTCGAGACTCTGTAATCGGTATTTCGGATGAAGATCGTGACCATATATTCGAGCCGTTTTACAGGGTCAACAATGCCGAAACGAACAAGGAAAGCGGGACCGGCTTGGGGCTGTTCATATCCAAATCCATCATCGAAATGCACCAGGGCACGGTCAGAATAGAAAGTGTATTGGATGAAGGGACGACGGTAACGGTGAGCATTCCTTGGAGTGAGAGCTCGTCGTAGCTGTACCGATCGCGGCAACTGAACCGGTATTTACCTAAACGATGCGGGTTAATCGGCTGTCGTTCCTTACTATTAAGGGAAGCGGCCTTTTGACCAAGGTTCGCAAATCTCCCGCGTGTCACCATGAAAATATCGATAATTACGCTGTTTCCGGAAATGTTCGAAGGCCCACTGGGCACGAGCATTATTGGGCGCGCTGTGGAATCGGGCAAAGCAGTGATCGACCTTGTGCAGCTGCGAGAATTCGCGAGTGACGAGCGTGGAACTGTCGATGAACCTCCGTTCGGTGGTGGCGCAGGCATGGTGCTGAAAGCTGAACCTTTGGTCAGAACGGTCGATTCAATTTCTGAAAAATCGAATTCCAGCACGAAGCCGCACGTAATCTTGATGTCGGCTCAGGGCGCACCGCTTACACATCGACGCGCACAGGAACTATCCGAAATGCCAGAAATCACACTGGTGTGCGGCCACTACGAAGGCGTTGACGAGCGATTTATTGAACTGCGAGTCGACGAAGAAATCTCGATTGGCGATTTCGTTATGACAGGTGGCGAGATACCAGCGATGGCTGTTACCGATGCAGTTATTAGGCTGATACCCGGCGTTCTTGGCGATGACGATTCGTCGAAACACGATTCGTTTGCGCCGGGGTCTGACGTATTGCTGGAAGGTCCGGTCTACACACGTCCGGCAAAGTTCGAAGGTTTGGAAGTTCCGAAGATCCTCCTCAGCGGTGATCACGCCAAAATCGAATCATGGCGCCGCAGTCAGGCGCTCAAACGTACGGAAGAACGCCGACCCGACCTGCTGAACGACTGGCCAGAGTCGGAGTGAGTAGTGCATGGTTGAAATGTAGAAGAGTGGATCAAACCACAGATTAGCCATGAACGGTATTGCTGCTCACCGCTTTTGGGTTGTAGACTTACTAGCCTGCACTGACACACATCGACGCCTTGGGGCGTCTTTTCGCGACGAAAGATTTTAGACATGGATGCCGCATCACTGGTCGAGCGAAAAACGCTTGAACACATCGAGGATTTCCAGCCCGGTGACACCGTTATCGTGAACCTTCGCATTGTTGAAGGCGAACGACAGCGTATTCAGGCTTACCAGGGCAACGTGATTTCCGGGAAGCACCTACTCACCAGGAGCCCGCTTCCCGGCGATACTTTCATGGTTCGACGTGTGTCTTACGGTATTGGCGTAGAGCGAATCATTCCGTTTCACTCACCCAACGTTGAATCCGTAAAGGTAACCCGCCGAGGCAAGGTAAGACGTTCACGTCTGTACTACCTCCGTGGTCTCACAGGCAAAAAAGCCCGAATCAAGGAACGCCGATAGGCTGCCGATCGGCGCTTCTACTGCCGGTCATCTGTATATAAAACAACCTCTGCTGAAACGGCAGGGGTTTTTTATTGCTCCGATAATTGTGACGTACGCTGTTTGACCGCAAGGGGCGGGTGCAGATAATTGGCAGCAACCACCTATTGGTCAGTACGAATAACCTGGAGCCGCACGTGCAGTTCGCTGAAGTAGCCGTCAATTTTCCCGACGAGCACTCGCGCACCTTTTCGTATTCGACTCCCAATGGCATGGGCGTGGTTGCGGGCGATCTGGTTTGGGTGCCGTTTGGCCCGAGAACGCTTCAGGGGATCGTGTTCGAACTGACGGATTCGGCGCAGGTAGATGTCGATAATATTCGGCCGATAACCGCCCGCACTATTGATGGTCCATTCATCGCCGAACATCTACTTCGAACTGCCCGATGGGTTGCCGAGCACTACAGAACAACGCTGTTCACCGCATGTTCGCTGCTGCTTCCACCGGGGGCATCTTCCAGATTGCGAACGTGGTTATCGCCGGGAATCATCGACAGGGATCTTTCTAAACGTGAGCAGCAGGCAGTTGGCTACGTGATGGAAAACGAACGGGCACCAAAGTCACGAGTCGCAAGGCGATTGGGCTTGGGCGGAACTCCGATCGTCGATCGATTGATTCGACAGCGCATTCTCCACGCCGAATCCGAATGGGAGAAGCCACGCGTAGCAGCGGTTTATTCGAATCGAATCGAGCTAGCTGCTTGGGGATCTGACGCCGATCAACTGATCGAAACCCATGATGGTGGGAAATCCCCCCGACGTGCAGAGCTGTTGAAATGGTTCAGATCGGGCAAAGTCGCCCAAACCAAATCTTCGCTAAACAAGCTGTTCGGTGGGGCAGCGGTCAAATGGGCTTTCGACGAGAAACTGCTGAAGATAAGAAAAATCCCGCGTGACCGTGACCCGCTTGCCGACTACTTCTTCCAACAGGAGTTCGCACACACACCAACCGACCAGCAGCGCACAGCGATAGAAGCTGTCGTCACGCAAATACTCGCAGCAAAGCCGTCACCTAACCCAACAGATCGCCAGTTCTTGCTTCACGGAGTAACCGGTTCAGGAAAAACCGAGGTGTATCTTCAGGCGATCGAAGCATGCATCGCCGCGGGCAAGCGAGCTATATTCCTCGTGCCTGAAATCGCACTCACACCGCAAACGCTACAGCGAATAGCGTCACGCTTTCCTGGGAAAGTTGGGGTCCTCCATTCGGGGCTCACGATAGGCCAGCGATACGACCAGTGGTGGCGGGTGAAAAACGGCGATTTCCCGATTGTCCTTGGATCTCGTGGTGCCATATTCGCTCCGATCAAAAACCCCGGCTTGATAGTGATCGATGAGGAGCACGAATGGACGTACAAGCAGGGCGATCAGGCACCTCGATATCATGCCCGTGCAGTCGCGGAACGTATCTCCGAAGAGACCGGAGCGGTACTAGTTCTCGGAAGTGCCACACCTGATATCGCGAGTTACCGATCTGCCCAGGCGGGGCGATATCGACTGCTTCAGCTACCTCAGCGAGTCGGCTCCGGCGTAGCAGCCCAAAACGCGGGCCGAACCCAGTCGATGGCGAAGGTCGAGATTGTCGACATGCGAGACGAGCGCGAGGCGGGTCACTTCGAGATGCTCAGTCGACCGCTCATCGATTCGATGCGTGACGCTCTCGCTGCTGGTGGCAAGGTCATTCTTTTCCTGAACCGACGTGGTTCTGCATCGTTTATTCAGTGCATGGATTGCGGCAAGGTCAGGCAGTGCAAACGCTGCGATACCGCCCTGACGTTCCACAGAGACTCCGATGACTCTCGTGCCCAAAGCGGCAAATTGGTTTGCCACTACTGCAACTACACGGTTGGTGCTGGAACGAATTGCCCAACCTGTGGCGGGAAACAGATGCGTCGTTCGTCTCCGGGTACTCAAATGGCGGCTGAAACGGTGCGCCAGTACTTCCCGGGGATCGAAGTGGTCAGGTGGGATTCCGATATCGCACGAACGGCGACTGATCATCAGCGGATCATGGATGAGTTCGTTAAAAGTGAAGCCAGCGTTCTAGTGGGAACGCAGATGGTCGCCAAAGGCCTCGACATCCCCAGTGTGACTCTCGTCGGAGTCATTTCGGCTGATACAGGTTTGGCCGTTCCAGATTTCAGAGGTGCCGAGCGAGCGTTTCAGGTGCTGGCTCAGGTGATTGGTCGGAGCGGCCGGGGAGCGTGGGAGGGACGTGCGATTATCCAGACGTTCAATCCCGAACACTACGCAATTCAGGCCGCCGCCGATCAAGACTATGAACTGTTCTACGACACCGAAATTCAACTACGTGCTGCGCAGGCGAACCCACCGTTCACGAGCATGATCAAGCTGATGCACGCGGCAGGCAACGCAGATGTGGCTAAGTCGGAGGCCGATAGGTTTGCCCAAGAGCTTGCCGAAATTCGAGAATCGCACGGTGAAACGGGAATCGAAGTTATTGGGCCAACCCCGGCGTACCCGCTGAAAATCCGAAATATGTACCGCTGGCAAATCTTGCTCAAGGGCGCGCATCCTGAGAGACTTCTTGAGTTGGTGGCAACTAACTCGCTCTGGGCTGTTGATGTCGACCCGGCGTCATTAGGCTAGGCTCGCCAACCGGTGTTCGCTCACAACCCGACTACTTAAGAAAGACATGCCTTGCCAATCAGGCGAATCAGGGTGTTTCCCGATCCCATTCTGCGAAAGAAATGCAGGGTAGTTCGCCGCGCCGAAATGGATAAGGCCCGTGAACTGGCGTTCGACATGATCGAAACGATGGACGCCGCAAGCGGCGTGGGGCTTGCAGCAAACCAAGTGGGGGCTCTTCAACGGGTTATCACTCTGCATTTGCCCGGCGATGAAGATGCCATCGTTCTCATCAATCCCGAAATCAGGGATACAGAGGGCGAGCGGGAAATCATCGAAGGCTGTCTGTCGTTTCCCGGATACGAAGGAATGGTCAAGCGATCGATAACGGTGAAGGCAAGGTGGCTCGACGAGAACGGTTCGAAGATGAAGATAACCACCGAGGAATTATTTGCTCAGGCTCTCGAACATGAAGTCGACCATCTAAATGGGATTTTATATATCGATCATCTTTTAGCCCATGAGAAGTTGGCTGCGGCGGGTTCGCATGTAGAAGAAGACGAGCCGCACATGCACGACGTTGAGCTTGAAGTTCACGCTGATCACAGCGACGAGGATGTCGAACCGGAAGAATCAGACATCGAAGTGGTTCACTCAACGATCAAGTTCAGCGATCTCTATTCGGAGTCGGCGGTTGATCAGATGAGCTACGACCTGCGACGAGAGGGCTTTTTAGCTGAGAAGTCGGAATCTGATGATTCGGAACACACCCACGATCATGTCGAATCAGATGATCCTCATTTAGACGGTGGCGTACTTCTCGATCCCGAGCACACGCACTAGCGATTGGTTGCAGGTTCTCAATGATCGGGGCTGTGGTCGGGAAATAGGGTAAATACTGCTTGATCGTAGTGGGGAAATAGTGCGAATGATCATGAGCTCGAATATAGCCGAAACGCGCACCCAACCGCACACTGAATTTACGTTGACCCGGTGCTATACTTTTTGCTTGCCTGAAACTGGTCGAAGAATCGCTTTGACAAGTTACGGCGTATTTCATGTTTGACTCGATGCCTTTTCCTGAAATTTTCAGGGTGGTATCGAAGGTTCGTTCTAGTTGCTTACTGACGTCACCAGATAGGTGAATCAGCGTCAGAATAAATCACATAGACACGCCGCCTTCGCGGCGCGTTTCGCGTAAGAGTCTGAGTTATTGAGTAGATCCAGAGGATTAATCCTCATTGCAATACTGGTTGTCATTTCGGTTGTTGTATTGGCAATTTCCGAAGTTAGTGTCCTCGGGTTTACCCGTGGAGGTGATAGCCCACTCGGCTTGACCCTGGGACTTGATCTCGAAGGTGGAACCCACCTCGTCTATAATGTAGTACCTGAAGACGGCCGTGAACCCACCCGGGAAGACATGGAAGGTGTTCGCAACATCATCGACCGACGAGTCAACGAGTTCGGTGTTAGCGAAGCTAGCGTCCAGTTGCTCGGTGGCGGAGTCGATTCCGTAGCCGACCGGGTTCTCGTACAGATACCGGGTCAGACTGGTTCAGCGATTACACTCAACTTCGGTGCAGACACTGTTTCGACAGAGGTTCTTGAGGCATTTTTCCACGACGAGCTCGGTCGCACCGATGCTGAAGTAAGTCAGAACGAAAACCTCTCGCTCACGGTTCAGCTCGACGATATTCGAGCTGAAGTAATCGATGCGGATGGTGTCGTAATTACACCTTCCGAGGCCGACGCCTGGCGTGACGCAATTATTGCCCACTACCCGGTTGCCCTTCAGGTTAGCTACGTGCTGCCGCAGGTAACCCCACCGGTTGAGGGTGACGACAACAGTGTCGACGCAGCGCCCGCCGAAGATGAAGTAACTCTGCCGACACTCGCAGAGGTTGAAGCAGCATTTGCTTCAGTTGACCGCAGCGATGCTGACGTCGATGAAGTAACCGGTGCGGATGGCTTGTACGCCATCCTTATGTACGGTCTTGATATCAAATCAACCGACGCCAATGGAAATCCGATTGTCAGTGAAGACAAGAAGATTTTCGATGCTCTAGATCAAATCGGACTTGTTCAGTTTGCTTCCATGCAGGGCGTGCTCACGCAATGGACCCTCGGCGGCGGCGTACAGGAAGCCAAGAACGTTATCGGCACGACGGCGCAGCTTGAGTTCCGCTACCGAGAATGTGGCGACGAATTTGCACTATCTGACGATATTCCGTGGCCACCGAATGGTTTGACCCAAGATGAGTGGGCGCTTGAACGATGTTCAAACCCTGCCTACTTCACTGAGTCGGAAACCGAAATTGATCCTGCCGACCTTGATGATGCTTTCCCGGCTATTTCACAGGGTGCATTTGCCAACCCGATCGTGACTCTCGTATTCAACGATGATGGCGCAAAAGCCTTCTTCGATGTTACTGACCGTGTTTCACGTCACCAGGACCGACTCGCAATTTACCTCGACGGTACTGAGCTAGTAGCTCCGGGTGTGAGCCAGGGCGGTATCGCTGGTGGTCGAGCCATCATCGAAGGTGGCGACTTCACAACCGAGAGCGTCCGAACCATCGCAATTCAGCTGCGTTCTGGTGCTCTTCCCGTTGGGCTTGAGCTCATTCAAGAGCGAAACGTCGATGCCGTTCTCGGTAAAGACTCGCTCCAGAAGAGCTTGATCGCTGGTGGAGTCGGAATGATCCTGCTCCTTATCTTCATGATCGCCTACTACAAGATCCCTGGTCTTGTGGCATCGATAGCGCTGATCGCCTACTCCATAATGCTGCTGGGCATCTTCAAGATGATTCCGGTAACGCTTACGTTGTCGGGTGCAGCCGCTGTGATTTTGTCGCTCGGTTTTGCCGTCGACGCAAACGTCCTAATTGCAGAACGCACGAAGGAAGAGTTGCGATCGGGTCGAAGCCTGCTTGCGGCTATTACCGCAGGATTCGAGCGGGCATGGCCATCGATTAGAGATGGAAACATGTCGACGATCATCGTTGCTGTCGTACTTTTCTGGTTCGGTGACCGCTTCAGCACCAGTGTCATGCAGGGATTCGCCCTGACACTCGCCATTGGTGTGCTTTTGAGCATGTTCACCGCATTCTTTGCCAGCCGGCTGTTGCTCCGTCTGATCGCATCGTCAGGTTTTGGGAACAACCCGAACCTGTACGTACCGGTGCGTGATCAGAACGAACCGAGTGAATCAGCGACTGGAGGTAACTCCTAATGGATATCGTCGGTAAGCGTCGGATATTTCTGACCATTTCGATAGTTCTTGCAACCTTGTCGGTTATTGTTCTGGGCACGTCTGGACTGAACCTGGGTATCGATTTCACATCGGGTACCACGGTTACATACCAGTTCGACGGTGGTGACCCAGGTGCTGCCGATGTGGTTGAAGCTCTGGCTAAATCCGGTCACCCGGGAGCCGTTGTGCAGGCACTTGGCGATGCCCAGTACTTCATACGTACAGACGACCTCGGTAACTCTGGGTTGAACGCTGTGAATGATGAGATTGCGAAGCTCGATGGGGCTCCAGCTCGAGTGCTCGACACCACTTCGGTGGGAGCTTCGGTTGCTGAAGACACGGTTTCAAACGCCATTACCGCGGTGATTGTCGCTGCGATATTCGTGATGCTCTACATCATGTATGCGTTCCGTTCGGTGCCGAATTCATATAAGTACGCCTTCGCAGCGGTAGTTGCGCTGATGCACGATGTCGTCATCGTTCTTGGTGCGTTCGCCGTACTTGGAATTGCCATCAACGCAGAGGTCAACGCGATTTTCATCGTGGGTATCCTCACCGTAATTGGTTACTCGGTAAACGACACGATCGTAATTTTCGACCGTATTCGTGAGAACGTAACACTGGCTCCAGGACGTGATTTCCGAACCACTGTGAACCTGTCGATCAACGAATCGATTACCCGTTCTCTCGGCACCAGTATCACTACGATGACTGTGATCATCGCCATGCTGCTTTTCGGTGGAGCCTCTCTGCGAGACTTCCTGATAGTGCTGCTTGCCGGTGTGATGGTTGGAACCTACAGCTCGATATTCGTTGCAGCTCAGGTTCTCGTACTGTGGGAACGCCGAGGCTTCCTGCCATGGCGACGAGTCACCCCTACGAACTCCTAAATAAATAGTTTAGTAGTCGCACCCTTAAGAAAATTCAACTACCATGCGCCCGGCAGGGGTGGTAGTTGGGCGCGCCTGATGAATGCCTAATATCAACAGATAAGGAACGGTAACGGATGCTGATTGGTGCGCATGTTTCTGCAGCGGGTGGATCCAACAAGGCTGTAGCCCGAGCCGAAGAGATCGGAGCCGAGTGCTTCCAGATCTTCGCCTCGTCCCCACGCATGTGGTCGGCAAAACCAATTAGCGAAGACATCGCCGAAAAGTATCAGGCTGAAATGAAGCGGTCGGGTCTGGGCCCAACTGTGCTCCATGGCAAGTATCTGGTTGCGCTCGGAAGCGCCGATCCTGAGCTTCTGGCCAAGTCGGAAGTCGCTTTGCAGGCCGATATCGCTACTGCAAACACACTCGGTGCGCTTGGCGTGATATTCCACCCAGCGAGTCATCGCGGGCAGGGATTCGAGGCGGTAGTCGATCAGTTCGCCAATTCTGTTCGCAAGATTCTCGACAACGAGCCGGGCGATTCACTGCTGATGCTCGAAACCAGCGCTGGTGCTGGCGATCATATTGGATCGTCGTTCTCGGAACTCGGCACGCTGATCACTGCCATTGGTAGCGACCGCGTTGCTGTATGTCTCGACACCCAGCACGTCTGGGCGGCTGGATACAACATTGCCGCCGCCGACACTCTGAAAACGACACTCGACGAATTCGACAAAGAGATCGGACTAGGCCTACTGCGATCGGTTCACGCCAACGACTCGATGCGTGAACTTGGATCTTCGGTCGACCGGCACGAAAACATCGGCGACGGTTTGATCGGAACAGCTGGATTCCAAGTGCTAATGGCACATGAGGCATTCAAGCGAGTGCCGTTCTACCTTGAGGTTCCCGGAACCGGCAAGAGCGGACCCGATAAGCCGAACATCGATCGCCTGAAGGCAATTAGGTCGCAGGTAGGCGCAGGGTAACTGCGTAGTGCAAGTCAGCAGAGAGCGCTTCGAGGATCTTGTTCGCGACGCTATCTCGTCTTTGCCTGAGAAATTCCTCTCGAAAATGGGGAACGTCAGCATCATCATTGCTGATCGCCCCACACCAGAGCAGATGCAAGAGAACAATCTTGGGCCGCACGACACCTTGTACGGGCTATATGAAGGCGTGCCGTTTACGGAACGGGGCAGCTATGTACCGCCCTTGCCCGATGTCATAACAATTTTCCAAGAGCCTATCGAACGATCATCCCGAACTGATGTCGAACTAGATGATCAGGTTCGTTCAACGGTCATTCACGAAATCGCTCACTATTTCGGATTTTCAGACCCTGAACTTGAAAAGATGGGATTAGGTTAATGCCACGCATCGTCATTGCAGCATTCGATGGACTTCAACCCTCACAGGTATCGCCCGAACTCATGCCGGTGGTCAGCAAACTTGCTGATGACGGAGTCAGATTTCTCCATAATCACGGCGTATTTCCAACCGTTACACGGGTCAACTCGACGAGCCTCGTTACTGGCGTAAATCCCGGCATGCACGGCCTAACTGCCAACAAATCCGTATTCCCTGAGTATTCACCGACCGAGGTTGTGGATGCCCTTGTTCCCAAGTTGCCTGAGATAAACAAACTCACCGGGGGCAAGCTATTGTTTGTTCCAACGCTCGGCGAGATGATCAGCGAGCACGATTTGAAGTGGGTTTCCGTTGTTGGCGGCACTAGCGGAAACGCGTATGTGCAACACCCAAATGCTGCTGATTTTGGCGACGTGGTGATTCATCCTGAATTCACAAATCCGGCTGAGCATCATGAAATAATCGTCGACAAATGCGGCACGTGGCCGGCGAAAGAGGCACCCGCTGCCGATCTTGTCAGGCGCACTGCTGATGTTGCGATTGACTACGCACTAGGCGAACTGAACCCCGACGTGTTACTTGTGTGGTTCCCCGAACCCGACACATCGCAGCACGTATTCGGTGTCGATAGCGATGAAGCTCGCCAGATGTACACACTGGCCGATTTGCAGTTGGGCAGAATTCTTAGCGCTATCGCCAACAGTCAGGACGATCAGCCCGACGTCTTCGTCGTGTCGGATCATGGTTACTCGACCATTGATTCGATTGTCGATGTTCATTCAGAACTGGCGAACGCAGGATTCAGCCCCGACAACGGTGAAGATTCAGTCGTTGTCGCTGAAAACGGCGGTTCAATTCTGCTGTACGTACCTGGCAAAAGTCAGCCGCTTATCGATAGATTGCTGAAGTGGCTCGCCGATCAGGAGTGGGTTGGCGCCATTGCGACTGATCTGGCAGCAGCAGATTCTGGCAGCTTTGCATCGATAAGCGATATCGGACTCGCAGGCCCTCGTGCCCCCGAAATCGCAGTGGCAATGCGTTCGATCGACACGGGCTCAGCAGCACCGTTGGCTCGTTCAGGGGCCGCCGCCAGTGGTCGCCGAGTAGGCGTGGGCTCTCATGGTGGCGGGAGCTCAGCAGAACTCCACAACACGCTTATCGCCAGCGGTCCATCGTTTATATCTGGGCTTCGATCTGATCTGCCAAGTGGCAACATCGATGTTGCTCCCACGGTTCTAGAACTGCTTGGAATTCCGCTTCCAGCTCACTTGGGTGGGCGTGTTCTGGGCGAGGCCATTCGTAACTATGAATCAGGCGTAATGCAAGAGGCGGAACTGAAAACGCCTGAAATGTTGAACCCAACTGTCTCGGTGAGTGTCGGCAATACCAAATATCTCTGCGAATTTGGCTGATCACGTAAAATCCTGCCGAACCGCAAGAACCCTACACCGATTCCGTACCATTGCGTCAGTATTCGCTGAAAATGATGTGAGAACGTAAACTCGTCGACAATCCGACGGGTAACCATGAGTAGCACGAACCTCGAAACTGAGCGAGCCGGGAAGAAGAAACCCCGAATCGAACTTCACATGCTGTCGTTCGATTTAAGCGAGCGCGTCAAAATAGCGCGCCTGCTTACTGACGCGGGGTTTTCTATCCGTAACGAATCAGCTGCCAATATCGAGCGATTTGAGCAGCGGGTGATCGACGACCGATGGGACCTGATATTTCTCGACGCTCGGTCGTCATTAAAATCGATTGTCCAAGCCGTTGAGTTCGCTCGAACTCATGCTGCCGACACTCCTATATTCGCCATGATCGATTCCGATCAGGAGAATCCAACTCAACTGTTGGATATCGGCATTGTCGATCTGTTCACCACCGATGGAATGCCCCGAATCGCTGTAAGCGTTACCAGAACGCTGAGTGCCGACGAAGACAGGAAACTCGCTCTCGAAGCACGCCGTTTGCAGGATGAAATCAGGCTTGCAGGTGACGAGCGTGATGTTCTTACGGAGATCGGTCAGCTGGTTTCTTCATCGCTGGACATCGGCCAGATTTACGACCAACTTGTAGCGCAAATCAAGAAACTGATTCCTCTCGAAACGGCAGCAATCGCTGTTGCCGATGTTGCTACCGATACGGTTACGCTCGAGTATGTCGCTGGCAATGAGATGGGCGGGTTCCCGCAAGGACGCGTGTTGGCAATGTCGGGAGTAACCCCGGTTAGCCAGCTAGCAGGTTCGTACTCGTACTCGACACCGCCCTGCTTGAAGAAATGCGCTCCGAGTTCCCAGGAATAGAGGAACTGCTCGATTCCGGCGTCAGATCAGTGATGGCCACACCGCTTGTACACCGGGATGAAGTGGTTGGATTCCTCGCCACGGCGACCTCGGAGGAGAATGCTTACACTCTCGAACATGTGGCCGCGGCCGAACGGATTAGCGCCCAGATTTCTGGAGCACTTGCAAACTCCCGTCTGCATGCTCGTATCAGCCGTATCTCCCAAATTCGTGAGATTCTTGTCCAGATCGGCAGAGAAGCCAGCAGTGCCAGTAATGTTCGGGATTTATATACAAGTGTGATCAATAGCTTGAAGGATCTGTTCCCGATCGACCGTTCCGTTATCGCTGTGCGTAGCGAGGGTGGCAATTCGCTTGTGATAGAACATGTTTCGGGCCTAGAAGTCGAAGGCCTTGGAGAGGGGCAAGTTCTTGCTCTTGACGATATGTCGGATGGAATTCTCTCCAAGTCACAGCTGATTTCAGTCGATAATGTTGACGACGATCAGATACTAGATCCCTCTGGCGGCACTTGGGCGAAATCCGGTTTAATGTCGAACATCAGAACACCTCTCCGTGCGCGTGACTCTGTAATCGGGTTTATCGCGATTAGTGGAACCGCTGATCGGGCATACACCCAAAACGACCTTGCGCTGCTCGAACGGGTATCCGACCAAATTTCGCCAGTTATAGAGTCGTTGCACCTACTCGACAGGGTCAGATCTCTGGCAGCAACAGTCGAGACAACGTTGGATCTGGTCGCTATATGTGATCTAAGGGGAGTTGCCAGCTACATCAACCCTGCTGGTTTGCGGCTGCTTGATCTGGAAGACAGTGGAACGGGTGCGGGAATATCGCTGACAGAATTTGTAACCAGTGATGTTGTCGACGTAATAGAGGGTTCCGGTCTGCGACAGGCGGAAGTGATGGGCGGATGGCAGGCCGAAATTGCTCTTACACCTCGAAATTCTGACAATTCGATTCCGGTTGAGATGCAGCTAGTACCCGTTCGTAATGAAGACGGCGAAATGATCGCCGTCAACCTATTTATGCGTGACCTTCGTGAACGCGAGGCCGTTCAGGTGCAACGTCGTGAGTTTGTATCGACGGTTTCCCATGAGCTACGAACCCCGCTGACTAGCATGAAAATGTATGCCGACATGCTGGGTGAAGGCGATGCCGGCGAGCTGAACGATCAGCAGCAACGACTCGTCAACAATATGAAATCTACCGTCGATCGACTCTCCAGAATGGTCGACGATCTGAACGTGGTGTCACTGCTCGAAGCGGGTCGATTCAGCCTGCAAATCGAGAGTTTTGATATCGACGAGTTAGTTATTTCAGCTATTGAGATATCTGAACCCGCTTTTAGTAAGCGAGGCATAAATGTTCGGACGATCCACTCAGACAAGCACCCAATTGTTGACGCCGACCGCGAGCGAGTGCTGCAAGTTATGGTCAATCTGCTGAATAACGCTGCGAAGTACGCTGATGCTGACACGGAAACTGTCGTGACGATTTCAGTAGACGATATCGAAGTACGAGTAGAGATCGCTGACAAAGGGCCTGGTATCGAGGCAGACGAACTGACTGCGGTGTTCGAAAGCTTCTACCGCAGCAAGAGTGCGCGAATCTCTCGGGTGGCTGGTTCCGGGCTTGGATTGTCGATTGCAAAGGGCTTCATCGAGGCCCAAAGCGGTCGCATCTGGGCTGAGAGCAAAGTTGGCGAAGGCAGCACGTTCATCTTCACGCTTCCGCTTGTGATCAGCTGAGATAGCGATCTCGTTTCACGTAATCGGACTATCGAACGAACCGGTTATCTCCAGCTCGGCGGGTAAGCCCCTTCGAATCCATGTATTCCAGCACTGCGAGCGTGTACTTTCTGCTTGTACCGAAAATTTCTCGAACGCTCGTGATACTTATTTCCTGACCGTCGGCACCGGAGCCAAGAATTTTCGACTCCATCTCTGCGTAGGCGCTGGTCGGGTACACAATGTCGCCCCCAACTCGAATCACATCGCCCCGCTCGGTGAGCAGTTGCAAAATTTCAATGTTGATAGGTCGTTCGGTCGACGGGCTGTATCGGTCGGCTGAGATGAGCTTCAGATAATCATTCGCTATCGCTTCCTGCGCTGCTGAAAGCTTTGGAGCGTGATCGGGTGTGCGCATCGTGGCATCGTCGGTGACGATAAGTTCCTCGGCGGTCAATGATGCTGAAACTGCCGTGAATGCCGGTGTCTTCAACTTTAGTTGTCCACGGAAATCCTGAAGAGGCATTCCCTGTCGCAAAGGATACGTTTTGTGGAAACTTGAAAGAGTAGAAACAGCAGTTTCGGTCAAACTCTCCCAGCCGCCAGTCGATATGACGAATTCTTGATCGGAGCCAAGTTTTTTCACTCTGCCTTCCGATTCGAGAGTCGATACAGCGGCTTCGATCTCGTCGGCGCCGGTCCCAGTTAACCCAGCTAACTGTGCGATTGTCGCTGGCTCGATATCGGTCAGGGCATCGAACGTAACGTCTTCGCTCGAACCGCTGGCAATTGTTCGTAATCGCGATAACGTTTCAGCGTCATTGCGCTTGCGGCGTGGGGCATTCGGTTCGAGAACTTGACCACCGCCGAGAGTGCTCTCTGTATCTCGTACAACAAACGAATCGCCTCGTACAACAGGCACTTCCTCGGTCGTACGCAACTGAACCCATCCACTCGAACCGGGCATGATCTGATCGCCCTCTAGAAGTCTTACCGTGGCTGGGATCTCTCGGGTTCCAGCGAACAGGGTCACCTTGTGGTTGTGACGAACGGGGCGTGGCGCATCGGGAATCACCCTGAACGTAGCATCGAACGCAGTGGAAGATTTGAGCCAGTCTACGGTTGTCACCAGATCACCACGGTCGATATCTGAGTGGTCGATGCCACTAAGGTTCACGGCTAATCGGGTTCCGGGACCAACCTGATCGTGCGAGGTTTCATGAACCTGCAGGCTCCTGATTCGTGCACGCTGGCCCGAAGGTAATATCTCGACCTCTTGGCCGATTTTCAGCGCTCCATCGGCAAGCGTTCCAGTAACCACTGCGCCAAAGCCGGTGATGGTGAACGATCGGTCGACTGGCAGCCGTGGATTACCTGTGCTGCGGTGCGCAGGAAGATCGCTTATTAGCTTGTCGAGAGCCGTTCGAAGCTCATCCAGCCCTTCTCCATTTTCTGCAGATACTGCAACGACTTCGGTGTTTTCTAAAGAAGTACCTTCAAGCGTTTCCTGCACATCCAACGTGACCAGATCGAGCCAGTCCTGATCCACCAGATCTTTCTTCGTCATCACGATCAATCCGGTGTCGATGCCAAGTAGGTCAAGAATTGCAAGATGTTCTCGGGTTTGTGGCATCACGCCTTCATCTGCAGCGACGATCAGGAGAGCAACGTCAACGCCACCGGCACCCATGAGCATGTTCTTGATGAAACGTTCGTGTCCGGGCACGTCGACAATGCTTATCTCGGTACCAGATGGCAGGGTGAGCCAGGCAAATCCCAACTCGATGGTCATGCCACGGGTCTTCTCTTCGAGCAGACGGTCGGGATCGATTCCGGTTAACGCCTGAATTAGCGTCGATTTACCGTGATCTACGTGTCCTGCAGTACCTACAACAAACAAGCTTCAGATGTCCTTTGGGGCTACCCTTCGCCGATAAATTCAGCAAATACCTCGTTGCCGAGCAGTCGACCTCGTTCAGTCAGCCTCACTGCATCATCTGTCACTTCGATCAATTCGAGTCCCAGCAACCGGCTTATTTCTTTCGGGAACACGATATCCATTCCAATACCGAATCGCTCTTCAAATCGCTTGTAGCTGACGCCTTTGTTCAAGCGCATTCCCATCATCATCGTTTCGGCAATATCGACAGCCGGGGTGGTGATGTCGACCTGATCTACGGGCCCGGCCGGGGTGTGCATGGTTGCGACAGGGTCGGCGCCTTGTAATTTATAGTCGTTGCCAACAACGGTTACGTATCGACGTGGCGATTTGAGGTTGGCGAACCGTTGTCCCACCAACCACGAATGTGCTCCCGGTCCGACGCCCAGATACGGCTCGTTCATCCAGTAGATCAGGTTATGGCGAGACTCAAATCCTTCTTTGCCCCAGTTCGATATCTCGTACTGTTGGAATCCGTTGACCGCTAGCTGGCGTTGGGCTTCCTCGTACATATCGGCGGCAAGATCGTCGTCAGGAACCGGGTACTTTCCAGCCTCGACATCGACCGCCAGCGGTGTCCCCTGTTCGATTTGTAGCCCGTACAGCGAGACGTGATCTGGATTGAGAGCGATGGTTTGCTTGAGTGTGTCTGACCACTGCTCAACTGTTTGGTAGGGCAGGCCATAAATCAGATCGAGCGATTGGTTCTCGAATCCTGCACCGCGGAGTGTTTTGAACGCTTGTTTGGCTTCAAGAGCGGTGTGCCTTCTGCCAAGGAGTGTCAGCAGTCCATCGTCGAAACTCTGGACACCCATTGAAATTCTGTTGATTCCGGCGGCCAGCCAGAACGCAGCGTTTTTAGAGGTCACATCACCGGGATTGCACTCCATGGTGATTTCAGCAGAGCTTTCTAGCTTAAACGACTGCTTGATGATCGCCATGATGTCTCGAATATATTCGGCTGGCAGATACGAAGGAGTGCCTCCGCCCAGAAAAATAGTCCTAACAGGCGGACGCTCAAGCAGGCTTCCCCAGCCCTCTAATTCAGCTTCTAACGCACGCACGTACCCCGGAATTTGCTCTTCAATTCCTGAGTATGTGTTGAAATCGCAGTACGGGCACTTGGTCTGGCAAAACGGTACGTGGAGATACAGCCCGATTCCGCTATCGAAAGTTGGCGGGTTGTGTTCGATTTGCGCCAGATTTGGCATTCACTCTCCGTGATTCGTACCGAGTTTTACTAAGAGACCCGTGCAGCAGATTACGAGCCGGGAGTCCACAGCTTGGAGCCAGCGTCACCATCGTCATTTTGATCGTTAGCGGCCTGAGGACCTGCCGGTGGCTGACCTGCTGCGGCACGTGCCTGCTCTTCGGCCATCTGCTGCCGAATGGCTTCGTTGGCCTCCTGCACCCAGCGTTGAAGTTCATCGAGTTCCGGCGGTGAAACAACAAACTTTTCGACGCCGTCAGGAATGGCAATGTTGGGGTCGCCGCTGAGTAATAGGGCAGCTTCAGATTCGAGAATGCCCTCTGCAAGGCGAGTTTGAAGATGCTCAATTCGCTTGTCGGCGGCTTCGGTGTATTTAGCCTGAATCTCGTCGGCGACCGTGCGGTTTATTAGGCCGCTCTGCAGGCATCGACCCCAATCGATTACCTGTCCAAATAGATCGGTGTCTTCAAATTCCTCAAACACTGCCCCGGCTGATATTCGCTGGCGAGCAAGACTGTGAGCACCTGGATTCGATTGCTGGACCATCAGCATGGCGTCATCGCCACGACCGATCACGCCCTCGGCGAAGATCCGCACAACCACTCCAGCTTTTGCTTCAAGCTGCGAAAGGTGCCTCTCAACGGCCTGCCAGTAGGCGTTGTACTTCTCTTCAAATCCGTTAGGCGCACCGGGCGATGGTTGAACCATCGTCACCATGTACACCTTGCGGCTTGTCAAAATGTCGCCGGCGGGTGTGTTGCCAACAGAGCCCAGATCTTCAGCAGTCATAAGTTCCTTAAAAGTTTTCGAACTAGCGAGTAGAGGTGAATTTACACCGAGAACAGGAAATTGAGAATATCGCCGTCTTGAACCACGTATTCGCGACCTTCCTGACGGAACAGGCCCCGGTTTCTTGCTTCTGCCATCGTGCCACAGTCGATGAAATCTTGATACGCAACAGTTTCGGCGCGAATGAATCCACGTTCAATATCAGAGTGAATTACTGCCGCCGCTTTGGGAGCCAGTGCCCCGATGTTCACTGTCCAGGCGCGGGTTTCGTCTTCGCCAACAGTGAGGAATGAGTTCAGGCCCAGCACCTTGTACGACAGCTTGATCATTCGGGAAAGACCGGGTTCTCCAGCGTCTAAGCCAGCCCGCATTTCGGCTTCTTCTTCAGCTTCCATGCCGACCAGTTCGGCTTCGAGGCTTCCGCAGATAGCCGCTCCACCAGTCAACTTGCCGTCGAGTAGTTCAGCCAACTGCCCTTCGAGTTCGGCGGTATTGGCGATATCGTCTTCACCAATGTTCAGGGCAACCAACAATGGCAGGCTGCTCAGCGTGAAGGTATCGGAAATTGCTTTGGTTTCGGAAGATTCGAGTTCACGGTCACGGAACGGAATGCCGTTTTCGAGATCGCCCTGAAGTCGTTTCAAGGTTTCGATGTTCTTGACTGATTCTTCTCGATCGGCAACTTTAAGCTTTGGCAGGCCTTTTTCGAGCCGTTCGATCCGGCGTTCGAGCAGAGCAATATCGGCAAACAGAATGTCGAATGAAACCTTTTCGATATCACGCTTGTAATCGACTGTTCCTTCGAGGTGGGGTACCGATTCGTCTTCGAATCCACGTGCCACATGCAGAATCGCATCGACCTGCTGGAGTTGGGCCATCGCCTCGCCCTCGAAGAGATCACCAGAAGTACTGCCGGGCAGGTCGACGTAAGTGACCTCGGCGTAAATCGTCTTTTTCGACTTGTACATCTTGGTCAGGATGTCGACCCGTTCATCGGGAACGTGCGCCACTCCAACGTTGGCAGAACGGCTGGCGCCGAATCCACCGGTGTCGGCTTTACCGCGAGTGAGGGAGTTAAATATCGTGGTCTTGCCGCTTGAAGGCAGGCCGAGGATGCCGATTTTCATGAGTGACTTGTACTAATCGATTTCTTGAATGGAACTGAATATCTGGCGAGCTTCGCGCCATCGGTAAAAATGTAACGCTTAAGCGTACCGCTGAAAACTGTCCACCGGAAACCTGATTATGACTGCTATTTGTCTTCGTTAGAAGTGCCAGACCCGTTACTAGCGTTGTTGGAGTCGGCATCATCAGCGTCGTCTTCGGTTTCAACGTACCTGAACTTGGCGTCGACGGTCTTTCCATCGGAATCAGCCTGACCGTTCTGGTCGGGGTCTTCTCCCTGCTGTTTTTGCAGGTCACGCAGTTTCCTGCCGATAGTCTGATCTGCAACAACATGCCCTGGCGATGCCGCGATGAAGACGAGGAACAATATTGCCACCACGACTAAATCGTCGAGCTGGCCGAATATCAGCAAGCGGTCATGAATGAAATCGACCGGCGAAATGAGATATATCACCGCAAGCAGCGGGATAACTTTGGTGAAAACGGGAACACGCCTGTCGAGCAGCAATCGCCAAACCAATTTCAGGAACGAAAAGACAAGCGAGCGTATCGGCATGAGTCTGAACATGTTAGAAAGTGTATCCATAGATGAGCATATCTATTCAACGATTATTTGATGCGTAAAGATTCCCGATGATCAGAGTTCTGCACGGTGAAGACGAATATTCGAGTTCAGAGGCACTCGCCAAAATCCGCGCTTCGGCCGGACCTGAAGAGGTGCGCGATCCCAACACGACAGTGTTCGAAGGTCGTTCGTTCAAGCTGAGTGATGTAATCGGAGCTGCTCAGGTGGTGCCGTTCATGGCCGATCGTCGAGTAGTAATCGTGTACGGCGCACTTGAACGCATGCAAAAACGCGACAAGTCGATGGGTAATGAATGGCGCGATCTTGCCGAAGCGCTGAACGAATTACCCGCAACGACCGAGCTGGTATTCGTCGAAAGCGTCAGTTTGCGAGAGAACGGACTGGCGCTGAAATCAGTTGGGCCGAGTGCGCGCATTCAGCAATTCCGCAGAATGCGTCGCCCCGAGTTCGAAAGCTGGGTGCGCGATCGTTTCGTTCACTACGGCGCATCTTCAACCCGAGATGCTGTGGCGCGAATTGCATGGCTTGCTGGGTCGGACGTTCGACTGCTCGATCAAGAAGTGAAGAAGCTGGCGCTGTACGCAGGCGACCGAGAAGTAACCCATCATGACGTCGATCTTATGGTTCCCGACGCACGAGAAGCAAGCATTTTTGCTGCGGTCGACGCCGTATTGGAACGTCGACCAGCGGTGGCGATGAAGCTGCTATACGCGCTTCTTTCGGGAGGATCGAGTGTCTCGAGTATTTTGTCGATGCTGGCTCGGCAGGTGCGGCTACTGATTCTCACTATCGAACTGAAACAGCAGGGCGTGCCGCAGGACGAACTCGGCAAGCGGATCGGTCTCACCAATCAGTACGCACTCGATAAAACCATGCGCCAATCGGTGAGCTTTGGTACCGATCATCTGGCGAATATCATGCGACGATTGCTAGCGGCAGATCTCGCTATCAAGCAGGGTGAAATGGACGAACGGTTGGCTGTAGAAATCCTTGTCGGCGAGCTTTCGGCGGCTTAGACGGAAATCCTGATACCCGACACTCGACGTAACTACCCCAGAACCCGCAACGCATCATTCCTGAAACCCCCTGAAGTCATAGATAATTATCTGTATGTTGAGTCGACGCCGAACATATTTCACTCTTCTGGCACTGGCCAGCCTTATTACGGTGTTCGGAGTGGCGTGCTCGGGAGCTGATTCGGATGTTGAGGATTCAGCCGATTCGTCTGCGGATTTGGTCGCTACCGAAATTGTAGAGCCGACTCCCGAGAAAGAAACCGAATCCGAGCCCACATCAACCGTTCGACCGCGAGCAACTGTTACGCCGACGCCCGAACCCGAAGGCACGCCTGTTTCTGAGACCGAAAGCGTTAACTTTTACTTGAGCGGGTTCCGTTCACTGAACCGTGGCGAGTACATCGAAGCCGAACGCACGTTCACTACGGTAATCGAGCTTGAACCTGGATTTGCCCGAGGATGGGACGGTAGGGGTCAATCGCTGATGCTCCAGGGCAAGTACTTGGAAGCGATGTTCGATTTCGATAGGGCCATCGAACTAAAACCCAATCTTTCAGTTGCGTACGCCAACCGTGGACTCACCCGGGTTGCTATCGGTGACTTTGATGGCGCTGCTAGGGACGCACGCCGAGCGTACGAGCTAGATGATGAATCGGTGGCTGCTCAGCTGGTGCTGGGGCGTGTGTATGCTGATTTGGGCGATACGGATACAGCCGTTGAATGGTTCGATCTGGCAGTACTCACCGATCCAGAAGATGGATCGACATGGTGGTGGCGGGGCCGGTTCTACAGAGACGTTCTTGGCTTTGGCAATGCCGCGCTCGACGACTTCAACAAGGCTATCGAACTGGCTCCGGCGTCGGCTGCACTGTACGTAGATCGGGCACTGCTTTACATTCAGGCGCAGGTTGAACCCGAGCTTGCAAGGGCTGATCTTGACGAGGCGATATCGTTGGCTCAGGATCCGAAAATACCATCAGTCATCGAGCGAGCCGAAGAGTTGATCGCAGTTCTTGATGAACGAGCTGGCATCGTTCAGTAGTTTCGACAATCGTCGACGTCTAAGTCCTTGCCGACTCGTCGCCAGATCGTCCACCGAATCTCGAATTTGTGTGTCCGGCTTGAAAACCGCCCAAACAAACCAGAAGTGATTCGCGTGAACCACCGGTTCGAGATGTGTACCCTCGAACTCGCCGCTAACAGCGATGCCAGATTAGTTCCATTTGGATCCAGTTTGAATATCAGTGATCCCGGCTTCGGTGCGCTCAAACTTAAGATTTCGACCGTCTACTGAGCGGGAGAACACCGCAACCGATCCCGCTGTTTGGCGTTCGTTCAACCGGTCGTTGAAGACTGAAAAAGTATCGTTGTCGAAGAACGCAACAATGTCATCATCACCAACCGAATCGTTCACGACTGGCGATTCTTCCAGAAACGCAAACGGGTAGGCAACCGGATTCTCGCCATCGATCGTCAGGACCCGTGAAGTCGCAACCAGCCGGTCGTCAATCGATCCTTTGAACAAGAACGGCTGATCGTCCACGTTGTCGTAGCCCGCATACGGCGGATTGTCGTACTGGCGAGCAAAGTTGCCAAATTCATCCTCGACGCGTCGGAGCAATTTGCCTTCGGGGTAGGCTTCGACGAATGTCTCCCAGGCGATGATCGACGATGGGATTTGCTTGAGTATCGTGGCGTTGGCTGCATATTCACCGGCAAGCGCCTCACCAGTTATTTGCTGCCAGAAGGACTCTGTTTGGCGATCCCACATCACAAGATCAGAGCGTCGTAGCATTCCAGAAGTTCCGAACGTAAGCGTCCGGCCGTCGATCACTCGTTCAAAGGTGATTACCGTGTTGCAAAGCGGGCAGAAAGTAACTGTGACTGGAACATCGCCAATATTGTCGTTCACGATTTCGTGCCACATCAATATCGCCAGCGGGTAGGCCCTCGCATCGCCGTTAACTATCACGGCAACCACCGGTTCTCGAGGCGCCATGTAGTCGGGGGCTTCGCCTACCGATGCGAATGTTGGCTGGTCGATCGGTGTGATTCGATCTCGCGGAAGAACAATTTCAAGCTCGGTGAGCGAGATAGTTCGTTCGTTTAAATCAGTGTTCCAGCCCCAAAGTGTTCTTAGCCGCTCGGCACGAGAACGTTCGACTTCATCCTCGATATGCAGTGGTGGCTGGAGTGTGGCAGTTGGCTTGGCGGTGACCTGATTGCCACCGGCAGTTGCGGGTTCTAGACCGGGATCGATAGCGATAGGCTCAGGTGTTGAGGCAGGCGCTTCTGAGGGCTCGGGTGCCGAAGCGACAGACGTTGGCGGATCGAGTTCGGATGTCGCTGGTACGACTTCCTCGTCGGACCCGCCATACGCCACGATCACCATGGAGGCAGTGCCAATGATGGCCAAACCAACCGATCTCAAACCTACTCGCCGGGCGCGCTGAATCAGTTGAACAAAATCACCCATATTGAAGTGCCTAATCCCACCGTGCAGACTCGTTGTGTCGACGTGCATTGAATATGTGATGCGCCGGAACCAAAGATGGCGCGCCCGATCGGCATCGATTGCGCCCAGATTGTTGCAAATCGGTATCGAGCGTTCGTAGGAACAACATGCTCTTTGGGCGACAGTCTAGTCGAACGTAAGCATCCGAGTCGGGTTGTCGACGAGTATCAGGCGAACAACCTCTTCACTCATTCCTCGTACCCGCATTCGGGGCACGATTCGAGTGAGGATGTGGTCGAATCCGTGGCCGCCATAAGTCTTGAGGCGGTGCTTTGAGCAGATGTCGTGAGCAAGCAAAATACTGCCTTGCTTGCCTTCGGAAACCATGTTCTCAACCATCTCGATTCGTTCGTGATCGGCTGGCATGTGTGATTCGGGAGCCAGCGGGTAGAACGACGATTCGTGTCCAAATAGATCAAAGTTCAGGTAGGAACCCATGGCGATCAGTTCGTTCAGGATTCCACGATCGTAGACCGTGCGCTCAACGTGGCCCATCACCGTGCGACTCAGATTGCCGCCCCACTTTTCGACAGCTTCGAGAATATCGATTGGTGCGCGTTCGTTGCGGCCCGGGTGAATCAGCAGGGGAGCACCTGTTTCGCGCTGGGCGATAACGGCTGCTTCGAGAACTTTTTTCTCGGAATCGTGCCATGGCCACGAGCAGCCGATTTCACCAATGATTCCTGAACGAATTCCTGTGTCTGCAACACCTTGATCAATATCATGGATGATCTGGCCAGCGATTTGCTCTACTGTCAGATCATCGAGTTCGGGTGCGTGCGTCGAGTGAACGTAGTTTCCGGCGCCCATCACAACGTTCAGTCCGGTCTGGCGAGAGATACGCACCAGCGCCATTGGGTCACGAGATAGCCCGACCGACGTCACGTCGACGATCGTGCTGCCGCCAGCATTGAAATACTGCTGCGCTTCCCACGCTGCAACGTCTTCATCGAGAAGTCGCAAGTTGTCACGATTGCTCGACCAGTTGTATCGAACCCAACCAAGATTCTCGAGCGATACCTCTTCGTCCATGAGCTTGCGGTCAGAAGCTGTTTTCGGCTCCGTGAACACGACTCCGAAGTCGATCAAAAGATGCTCGTGAGTAGTTGTGATTCCGACTTTAGCTGGCTCGATGGGGCCCAGAACTGTGAGAACTTTTCGGGCTGCTCGGTGCTTCGGAACGGGATGGGATGGTGAGGTCAACTAAATAGACTCTGTTTGATTTAGTGCGAGTTTGGTAGGTACAAAGAAACGTCGGACGATCAGAAAGTCTAACGCAGAGTGAGAAATAGGCGAACTCGTTTACGCATCACGCCACGTTACTTTTAGCTGCCATCCGAGAACGCGTTTTGCTTTCTCGACAGATATTGCAGTTGCATTGCCGGGCATTGGAGTTCGAATTTCGGCTTCGGGGTAGACCTTCCTGATCAACTCTTCAGTCGGCTCATCAGCAGAGGTGTCGTTCCCGTTCAGGAAGAAAGCCTCGTGCCCACCAAACTTAACCTCAATAGCCAGTACGCAGGCGCGGGCTGCTTCGGTGAAATCTGTCCATCCCCAAAAGTGCATGGCGTTGGTTGTGTAGGCACCGTGCCGCTCGGGTGCGGCGTTTACAGCGGCCTGACGCTCTCGATCCCACAGTCCATGAAAACGCATCGAAGCGATCTGCACTCCGCCGGGACGGCGACGCACGAACGCATCGGCCATCTGCTCGCCGAGCCACTTGCCCTGAGAATAGGCGTCTTCGGCCAGAGTCGGGTGTTCTTCGTCGATCGGGAAGTAGGCCCGCGGTGTGATGCCCTTCGAAAATACTGCGCCAATTGCGTTGACCGATGATGCCAGAACGATCTTGCTTGCACCGTGAATTTCAGCGGCTTCGAGAACGTTCCAGTTGGCCATCATGTTGACCCTGAAGACTTCGCTTTCCGGAGCAACGACTGGATTCGTAATCGCTGCCATGTGAATGACGGCGTCGCAGCCTTTCATTGCCGATACGACTTGGCCGAAATCGGTTACATCTACAGCTTTGAACGTATACCCGGGTATTCGATTCTCACGGGTGCCGGCGGGCATGTTCTTATCGATACCGACCACTTCGTAGTCGTGATCGAGCAGGTCTTTAACGATGTATCCACCGGCGCGGCCGGTCGCTCCAGTTACGAGAACTTTTGTCATAGCGAGGTTGGGACTTTCTCAGGCATTTGGATTGAAATCGGGATCGCCGATTTCAATCATTCTTTTCAATCAATGTTCGGCAATCAAGGATAGACCGTGAAAACCGCAACGGTGCTCTAAAACGTCGGTTCCATTCCGACGTCCAAAAAGCCGATTGGGCCACGGTCGTCGGCGTACCACAGCCGGTTGTCTTTAATTGTCATGCCGTGCACCTGAATCGGATCGAGCACCCTGAAAGCGTCGTAGCAACGTCCGTCTTCAAGACGGTGTCGACTGATCACGCCAAACGCGGTGTCAGCAATCCAAACGTGGCCTTCTTCTTCGGCCCAAGCCAAGCCGTGCACTCGGAAGCCGGGGGCTTTCATGCGATGAATTTCCTGGAAATTCGAAGTGTCGATTACGTGTACGAACTGCGAAGGAGGTGAAGCGACGTACAAGTTGCCGTCTTTCCACTCGAGTCCGTGGTCGCCGGTTGGCTCAGATTTGCGTCCGGCTTCAGCATCGAGATGTTCGCGCGTGGCGTTGATGCCTGCGCCCGGTGACGGGTAAACCTCAACGGTTTTTCCGGTGTCCATATCAAGCTGGTAGATCTCGCAGCTGTAGGTCGACGCAACCCAAATGTAGCCGCCACCAATCGTGATACCGCTCGACTTTTCCGTGTCAGTCGGCAGGTCGACAAGCACTTCACCCGAAGCCCAGTCGACCTTGTAGACGTGGTCGTCACCCTGATCGATGATCCACAAACCATCGTCGGCAGCCTGAAGTCCGTTTGGCTTAGGGCCAGGAGCGTTGAACTGGAAGATTGGATCTGCGACTTTGTGCGGCATGTGTCTCTCGTTTACTTACTCGAATGCGAAATCGGCTTTCGGCGGTAGTGTAGCGCGAGAGTACGATGTTCGGGGCGAAGTTCGGCGATTATTCCGGCTTGTGCGCTTTTATCGAATGCATCAGGGGCAAGAAATCTTCCTTGCCATCTGGCATTTTCCAGAGGCCTCGACCCACATCCGATTTGACCATCATCGGAAGGCCCTGCCAGTTAGCGACTTTGTGTTCGTGCACGAATTCGAGAACTAACCCAGCTTGTAGAAGAGCGTTAATCGTTTCGCCAAGCCCATGTGGGGTGTTGAACGCCTGTGGGTGGCTTATCTTCCCTTCACCCGCATAGCTCGTGTCTTCTTCATAACCCTGCGGGCCGGCTGACTCGAAGTACGGCCAATCGAGAACGATCTGATCGCCATGTTCGTCTTGCGAAATTGACCACATCACCGGGTGTCCTTCGAGGATGTAGAAAGTCCCCCCGGGCTTGAGGAAACCGGCGACCACTTTCGCCCACCTGTTTATGTCATCGAGCCAGCAGATTGCACCAACACCGGTGTAGACAACATCGAATTGGCGATTCGGCAGGACGTTTGGTGAGTCGTATACATCTGCTACTACGAACTCTCCCGGAGTCCCCGAATCCTGACTCAGCTTCTTGCACGCCTCGATAGCTGGTTCTGAAAAATCTAGACCAGTCACTTCGGCACCCAGCCGAGCCAAACTCAGGGTGTCGTGACCGATGTGACACTGCAGATGTAGCAGCGACTTTCCAGAAACATCGCCCAGTTCATCGTTATCGAGATCGAACTGAATCACATCGCTGATGTACTTGGGATCGTCGATGAATTTCTGAATGGCGTAATCATCCGAGCCCCAGTGAATAGGAACCCTGTCGTTCCAATTCGCCTTATTAGCTGCGCTGTGTTTGTCGAGCGGCATGTACTCTCCTGCGGTCGGTGGGTGATCTGCGATCGGCTGGAGCGATGCTACAGGTTATGCGTTGAACGGCACTGGCGATTATTCGCGACAGCGCTTCCTATTTCCCAACCCCTGTGGAGGGATCTTCGGCGGCTGGGCGGCTGTGACTGCGCTGTGCTGCTGAGTGGGCTGCAGGGCCTGTGACTGCGCTATGTCCGTTTCATAAAGTCCTATCCATGAGGGAGAGGAGTTAGGTGAGGGGGAATGCGGGTGCTGGGCTGGGCCGTTCGACTGTAAATGTCCAACGTTGGCATGCCCCCTCAACCCAACCTTCTCCCTCATGGAGAAGGGATAAGGGGAGAGGAGTACACAGGGGAGCCTCTATAGATCAGTGGCAACAACCGTTGTTGCAGGGTCGTTCAGGAAACTATCCAGCAGATCAGTTCCCGCCCCAACACCCTCGGGCGGATACGCGTAGCCGTTCTCGATTCTCGGCAGATTGTCGACGATATCCTTGTACCACGTGGCGTTGTACGCCCGAACGGTCTCCTGAATGAGCGCATTCGGAACGTTCAATGACAGGTGCACGCTAAACATCAGCGTCACCGGTCCCACGCAATCATGAGGTGCTACAGGCATGTGGTAGGCGTGCGCCATGCTGGCGATTCGCTTAGCCTCGGAAATGCCGCCGACCCACGAAATATCGAGCATGCAGATGGTCATCGCCTGCTTTTCGAACATCTCTCGGAACGCCCAGCGCGTCGCCACGGTCTCACTTGCTGTAGTCGCGATATCGGTCGACCTTCTAAATTCGGCCAGCGTGTCGATGTTGTCCATAGGAACCGGGTCTTCGAACCAGAACGGACTGGTTGGCTCTACCGATTTCGCAATGCGCTTAGCTGAAGAAAGATTCCACAGACTGTGCATTTCGACCATCACGTCCATCTTGTTGCCGACTTTTTCTCGAATCTTCCTGAACGGCTCTGTGCCTTCTTCAAGATCTGTGGCATGGATGAACTGACCGTTGGATTCGATCGAATACTTGTCGAATGGCCAGATCTTCATGGCCGTAAATCCTTCCGACATCAGGCTGTCGGCTAACTCACCAGCATCGGTCATGAAAGCCTGATAGTCCTCGTACGGCTGTTCTGGCCTATAGTCGATTTGGCCCGGGATCCAGCTTTGTGGAGTCTTCACTCCGTATGAGTAGCCAGCACATGTGTTGTAAACCCTGATCTTTTCTCGGGCCAGTCCACCAAGCACCTGGTACAGCGGCTGATTATTGCGCTTGGCGTACAAATCCCAAAGTGCCATATCGATCGCTGAGACAGAAGATGCGTCGACGCTTCGACCCCGGTCCACCTTCATCCTTCGTGCCAAAGTGTCCCAATGGAGATCGAGTTGATCTGGGTTCTTGCCGATCAGATACGTAGCGATATCGTTGTGAATGTAGGCTTCGATGGCGTCTGGCGAGAACGATGTTTCTCCCAGCCCCACGAAGCCGTCTGAGCTGTAAATTCTCGCCCAGATAATCATCGGGTATTCAGGGTTTCGAAGGGTTTCGATTCGGGTGATAACCGGTGCGGATGCCATCTTGAGTCTCAGGAAGTTTAAGTGTGAAATATATGGTCGTCCGTGTAGTTTTTGAACGACGGGTGAAGGTTAACAAGCTGGATAGCCGTTGTGTGAATACCTAGCGTGAGTTTTTTCAAAAGTTCAAACTTCAAGAACTTATGTCGTTTATGCAGGTGATAGTCCTTGCAGTTGTGCAGGGCGTAACCGAATTTCTACCGATCAGCAGCAGTGGGCATCTGATTCTTGGGTCGTGGCTTTTCAACTGGCCCGATCAGGGAATCGTTTTCGACACCGCCGTTCACGTTGGCACATTGGTTGCCGTGCTGATTTACTTCAGGCGGGAATGGATGCAGCTGTTGACCGGCCTCGCATCAAACCAACTCGTGGAAGTTGACGATGCCGATGAGGGCGTGAGAGCTCGAACGTTGGCGCTTCTGATCGTAGTTGGCACCGTGCCGCTGGCGATTGGCGGTCTACTGCTAAAAGACAGCGTTGAAGCAAATTTCCGCACACCTGAATCGGTTGGGTGGCTGCTCATTGGCACTGCAGTAGCGTTGTTAATCGGTGAGCTACTTGGCAGGCGAGTGCGATCGCTTTCGAGCGTGAAACTGGCCGACGCAGCGACCATCGGTGTATTTCAAGTTTTTGCGGTATTCCCCGGCATTTCTCGTTCGGGAATTACGATGGTTGCGGGTCTCGCACTGGGCATGACCCGCGAGGCTGCTGCCAGATTTTCGATGCTGTTGGCCACCCCGGCCATTGCTGGCGCGGGCTTGTTGGTGGCTATCGATGCGCTTAGTGGTAACAGCGACGCCGATTGGGGCGCTGCCGCAATTGGCGCAGTTATTTCGGGTGTCACGGCCTACTTCGTGATCGCTGGGCTGATGAAGCTTCTGCGCAACGGTTCGTTTAGGCCGTTCATCGTTTATTGCGGAGTTGCCGGTATCGCCGTGGTTATAGCCAGAGCTGCCGGGGCGTAGCCGTTAGCTGTCATTGCGAGGAGGAACGACGTGACAATCAGCGAACATCCTCTGCTACCTGACATTTCCGGACGAATCGTGCCAATGTTCAGTACGCCCACAATCGAACGCTGCGTTGCTCCATCGCGGTTATTGCCACGTCGTCCCTCCTCGCAATGACAATGCAGTGGCCTACGGCTCTCGCTTCTCCCACGTTACGTCGCAGTTCTCGCACTCTTCCTGCCACACGTGAACCGCAGGCGGCATCGCAACCGCAAACCGCAAACTCATCTCGTCGCCCTCGGTCACGATGTGATGAACCGTGCCACGAGGAATCCAAACGATATCGCCCTTCTTGGCGTGAATAATCTTGCCGCCAGTAAGTTCCCACCGAAGCTTGCCAGCCATCACAGCCCACCACTCGTCGAAGTTGCTGTGCCAGTGAGCGTGATTACCCTGACCCGGCATTGAAGCAATTAACGTGCCCAGATTCCGCTCGTCCTCAATGAGCAGTTTCGACCACGGCGCTGGCCCCATTTCGGCAACAACTTTGTCGACCTCGATGTGCATCATCCCAGGACCCATCGAAGCGTCCACTCGTGGTGGAATTGGACCCTGAACCACGTCATCCACAGCGTCGTTCACACCCTGCCAGTTCGTTCCCATGCAGTATCTCCTCCCAGAGTTTGAACCCTGAGCATGTTGCTGATTTTTCGTGAGACGGCTAACGTAGCACGACTAGCGAGGCTAGACCGCTGCAATACTAAGTTCGGAGACCACCACAATGCCGAAGATCATCGGCGAAATTCGCGATGCCGCCACGGGTGAAATCGTTCAAGCCCGCGTTCAGGTGCTTTTGCCAACTGGTGAGAACGTGGCTCCTGCCGACGCTATGTGGAAAGTCGGATCAGGCGAGCCGTTCTTCTACAGCGATGGTCAGTTTTCGTTCGAAACCACCCGCGGCTATCACCGAGTGCTGGTCGAACGCGGCACCGAGTTCACTCCGTGGGAAGGAGTGATCGAAGTCGATGGATCAGCTGATTCATCGGTCGATATCCAGCTTGAACGCTGGGCCGATCTGCCAGAACGTGGATGGCACCCAGGCAACACCCATATTCACTACGACGAGAAAGAAACAAACCCTGACCGTCGATTGAAGTACGACTCGCGAGTCGAAGACCTGCGCATGACCGCGGTATCGATACTCAAGCGATGGGATCTCGATTACGCCACGAACAAATACCCGCCGGGATTACTTACTGAATTCACGGATACTCATCATCACGTACAGAGCGGCGAGGAAACCCGTCACAACCACGATCCATCGGAGCCGTTCAAGATCGGCTACGGCCACGTGATGCTGCTCAATATTCATAACCAGGTCGATCCGCTCAGCCGTGGGTTAATCGTTGATCAGTTCGATCCCGACTACCCACCGCTCAGCTACGCCTGTGATCAGGCGAACGACCAAGGCGGGCTCGTCATCTGGTGTCACAACGGGCAGGGCATGGAAGCCCCGGTGGCGGCGGCGCTCGGCAAGGTTCACGCAATGAATCTGTTCGATCCGTTCTGGAGCGATATCGAATATCTCTACTGGTACCACATGCTGAACACCGGAATAAAAATGCCGGTTTCTACGGGCTCCGACTGGTTTGTTAGTTCGGCGAACAGGGTTTATTCGCAAACCAATGGCGATTTTGCGTACGAGCCGTGGCTCGATGGAGTGCGGAATGGCCGGACGTTCATCACGAACGGTCCTGCACTATTCATGATGGCTGGCGGGCTGGAGCCGGGCGAGACTCTCGAAGTTGAAAAGGGCACGGTTATTCCGGTTCACGCCAACTGGAATTCGCACTACGCGGTTCAGCGAGTTGAGATTTTGTTCAACGGCAACGTTGTTGAACGTCGGGATTTTGCTGAAGGAGTAACGATCGGACATCTTGAGGCCGAGATAACCGCCGATGCCGACGGTTGGATAGCAGCCCGACTGGGCTCGGGCAAACGTGATTCGTTCAACCAGCCGATCTGGGCGCATACAAGCCCGGTTTACGTTACTGGCACGGGGCAGCAGTCTGAAGCCAGCGTTGAGTCGGCGACGTATTTCAACGATCGAATTGGCGAAGGAATCAACTGGGTGAAAACCAAAGGACGCTTCTACACGGACGGCCAACGCAAAGAGGTTGTCGATCTGTTTAAGCAGGGGCAGGACTGGTACCGCAATCTGATCTGATGGTTGCGGGCGTATTCTCTTCTGGCAGTCCGGTGAACCTGCGAGTAAAATCGCTCAGGTTCGCTTTTTACGTCACGCCTACAAGTTCCTAGATCCCGATACATATATGTCCGTCGAAACAATTTTTGATCAATACTACGACCGCGCCTCGCTCCCGGTTCGCAACACTGAAGCTTCGAGAACTCAGCGAGGGTCACTGGATATCAGGCAGGTGATTGAGGACGATGAATTTAGGAATCTCAATCACAAGATTGTCCTAAAAGATGGCGTGGCTTCTAGCGTTTGGCGTGAGCAGGAGTGGGGATTTGGCGAGAATTCGCTCGACGTGACTCACTTCAAGGACGGCATCGTTCAGTCGCTCAGCATCCGTCATACGGGAGCCGGTGTTACCGGGCTGAAGCTGAGTTTGACCCGGGACGAGTGGCTGATTTCGGATCCCGATTTTCGGTTGCCGTTCATATTCGGTCGTACGGACATGGAAACCTGGTTCCGAACAAGCGATTTCGAAATGGACTTAACTCGACTGCGGTTGGCGTTTGATCGAGAGTCAAAGCACACGTTTTCGGTCAGAGATGTCGGAGTCGACAAGCAGCAGGCTCAGCACCTGTACCGGGACGTTGAGTATCGGATTGAGCTGGGCGACCGCATTCAACTGACGATCGATGGCAAGTCTCCAAGAAAAATCGACTGGCGAACAAAGTTCACTGGCGACGAGGTTGTCAGGATGTACGAGTACGTGAGCACTGAGGAGTGGATGGACGGCTGGGGACCAATAGCCGACATCATCGAGGCACGAAGCTAGTTATCGTCGTTTAGCGCAGTTTCCGATTTCCCGACCCCTGTGGAGGGACCTTCGGCGGTGTGATGGGCATGGGATGCAGCCGTCACTTGTCATTGCGAGGAGGAACGACGTGGCAATCAGTGAACATCCCCGACGATCTGTCATATGAGGCCACGACGTGCCAATGCTCGATGTGGTCTTGATGGGACACAGCGTTGCTCAAAGACGGTTATTGCCACGTCGCCTCAGGGCAGACTCCTCGCAATGACAGCTACGAATCGTTTCCTTTCCCGACTCCTATGGCGGGATCTTCGGCGGTGGAGTGGGCTTGGGGCGTCGCCAAACGTTTTTATTCGTGAACGTACTGCGCGTTCAGATCCAGCGGATACAGCGACTTTCGCACGTGCCTGTAGTCAAATGACGACATATCAGCCGATGTCGCACCCGGCGTGTTCACAGTGATCATTTCATACGCGATCGGCTGGTAGGCAGGGCGGGGCGAAACGACCCCTTTTGCAACGACGATATCGAAGTCGTCAGGGCGGTAGCCGAGCGAATAGAACTGTTCCCTGCTCATGTTGCCAACTCGCGTTGTCACCAGAGTCACAGTGGGACCTTCCTCAGTTTCTAACACCACAGTGGTCCCACCATCGAAGTATCGCCAACCTGCGTGCACCACTCCAGTGTCTTCAAAACGTCCGTCCGACATTCTTGTGATGCGACCGGTGAGCTGAACTGGAACGCCGTGAAGCGAGTCGGTCTTACCCCCAACTTCGACGGTTACAGTCGCACCAATTCCGGCTTCGAGGCACACGGCGATTGCTTCGGAATCACGCACTGTCTGCAGCCAAGATTTCGCACCTTGCTTCACTGCTTCGGCGAGCAGGAACGTGCTGTCGCCTGAGCTGCCAGCGCCGATGTTGTCACCCACGTCTAAAAGCACGATTGGACCAGATTCGTCGGGTTTATTAGCGGCCGAGATCAAAGCGTTTGCGACCGCTTCCGAAGGTGAAGGACCCACCGGTTCATACAGCACTTCACGATTTGCCCACGCCCGATCGGCGATCCACCGTGCGGCCTTTTTGGCTTCCTCCACAGAATCCTCGTGCAACACGTAGCAGGCGAGTCCGTTTTCGTGAACATCTGACCACGGATAGCCCTCGCCAATCGATCCGCCAACGATGCCCGGCTGAGCGAGCACTGTTTCGAGATCGTCGATGACCGCCTTCATCGGCATATCGCGTGTGTCGTGCTGGAAAATACCGACAACCATCGGTGGCTGTTCGAGCCACTTAGCGGGTCGCCACTTTTCTTCAGCCATCCGAACGATCAAGTCGCAGGCATCGAGAGCCCTCGGCACGGCATCGGTGTGCGGGTTGGTCTTGTAGATCACCAGTGCGTCGGTTTCATCGGACATCTGCTGCGAAACGTTTGCGTGCAGATCAAGTGTCATCGCCACCGGAACGTCTTGCCCAACGATCTCTCGCACCCGACGCGCCAGCTCGCCGTCCATATCCGGGTATTCCTCGGATACTGCCGCACCCATCTGGTTCAACAGCACACCATCGAACGGACCCTGATCCCGCAGCATATCGAGCGCCTCGCCGCCAAGCGTGTCGAAGACCTCGGCACTAATCGTTCCAGCGGGATCGGTAGCGGCGAACATCAGCGATACTAAATCGAAGCCATGCTTCTTAGCACCTTGAATGTAGCCCGACATCGAAGTCTGAGACTTCTCGTGCATGTCGTAGTACTGCTGTCCACGCTGCACGGCGTACGTCTGCATCCCGGAGACCTTAAAACTATCCATAGTCGTTGGGTTACTGGCGAAAGTGTTGGTCTCGTGATGAATACCAAGTGTTGCGATGCGGAGATTTTTGGTCATAGAGATGGCTCAGGGGTGCAGAACGGCTGGATTATCGTTGCGCCACCGTAACAGCGCAAACAAAAAAGCCGACGGGATCTGAACACCCAAACCCCGCCGACTCTTGATTACGATCTATTGCGAAAGTCTATTCGCCGTGACCTGTGACGAGTCCTGCCGAACCCGGCATTCGACTCTTCTCATCGAGTTTCGAAGTGACCTCCGGATTCTGACCGGCACTCGGCCACTCACCCCGAAGTACCGCAGCAACCTGCTGAGAAGCACGCTGGCGCGCCAGCCACGCCGAACGAGTCGATTGGCCTGCCGAGTGGGGTGCCGTGATTACATTTTCCATCTGCAGCAGCGGGTTATTCGGATCGACCGGTTCTTGCTCGAACACATCGAGACCCGCACCACGAATCTTGCCTTGTTGCAGAGCGTCGATCATGGCTGGCTCGTCGGTAACTGAACCACGGCAAACGTTAATGTAGTAGGCCGATTTCTTCATCACATCGAACTGTTCTTTTCCAACCATGTGGAACGTTTCAGTGTTCAACGGAACAACAACCACAATGTAATCGGCGCGTTCACACAGATCGTTCAATTCAAATACTTGTTCAACGCCATATTCGCTGATGATCCACGGTGCCACATATGGATCGTAAACGAGTGTATCCATCCGCCAACCCTGACCGAGCTTGCGAGCAACCTGTCGGCCAATGTTGCCGAAACCGATGATCCCTAGAGTCTGCTCATCGATTGCTCCGATAGGGCTAAGTGCCGATGGATCCCAGTCTCCAGCGCGAAGTTGAAGTGTCGACTGAACAAGCTGTCGATTTAAGGCGAGTGTCATTGTCACTGCCTGATTCGAAACTTCCTCCGCACACATACCCGCACCGTTTGTAACGATGATGCCCATGTCGGTGGCAGCTTCGACATCGATGTGATTGAAGCCGTGTGAATACACCGCCAGAACCTTCGCTGCATCGGCGGCGCGAATCACCTGTTCGGTACCCCAGCCACCTCGCATCATGATTGCGTCGGCGCCGCGGACCGCTTCGATCGCCTCACCCTCGGACTTTGGTGCCTCCTGGATGAATTCGACATCAAGATCGGCCATTTCGGCTCGTTCGTGATGCAGAGGATCGTCGGTCGTGGGGCCTAGAACTACGACTCGTTGCTTTGCCATTTTTCGTTACTCCGTGAGATAAAAATTGAGGATTTAGAAAGTGACCGGAAACTACTTGCCCTGCTCGGCAAGCATTACCTCCCAGCTAACTGCCGGCTTACGAGGCTCGACGGTCGAGCGTACGTCGGGGTTGATCAACGACATCGGCCAGTGACCGAGCGCTATTCGCATCGCCTCTTCGCCCACTTGAGTTTTCGCCCTGTCAAATGCCAGTTCGCTGTACGAGGCGTAGTGATTGGTTACGGAAACGTTGTCCATTTTCAGCAATGGATTGTTCGGGTCGACGGGCTCTTGCTCGAACACATCGAGACCCGCACCAGCGATCTCGTTATTTTGCAACGCTGCTATCAATGCTTTTTCATCGACTACCGGTCCGCGCGAGCAGTTGATCAGATATGCCGTTGGTTTCATCAGTCTGAAGAACTCTGCATTCACCATGTGGCGTGTCTGGTCGTTCAGGTACGTGTGTAGCGTCACGTAGTCGGAGCGTTTCGCAACTTCCTGGGGAGTCCCGACTATCTCGACGTCATATTCCTTTGCGTCCCACGAGGAAACGAACGGATCGTAGGCGATCACTTTCATTCCAAATGCAAGCGCTTTACGAGCAACCGCCCGGCCGATGTTGCCAAGTCCAATGATCCCGAACGTTTCGCCCGAAATATGTCCCATCGGTGCAAGATGCTCACGGGTCCATGTGCCGTTTTTGACGAGCTTGTCGTGAAGTACAAATTTTCGTGAGCAGACCAGAAAGTGCAACATCGTCTGGTTGCTAACTTCTTCGGTGCCGAAAGAAGCTGCGTTCGACAGGATCGCGCCGTTCTCGACAGCAGCTTCGAGGTCCATCCCGTCAAAACCATGGCCGCCTGAAGCGAGACCTTTGCAGCGCCCGTTGTTGCCGATGTGCGCAAACATCTTTGGATCCCAGCCATGCCCCTGGTTAATTGCGACGTCTACATCTTTCAGCGCTTCGATCAACTCGCCTTCGCTATCGCCTTCGTAGACAACAAACTCCGCGCCCATATCTCTAGCTGCTTTGCTCTGTTGCTCACTGTCGGCACCGAACGCTCCGGAACCGCCTTTTGGGCCTAAAAATAGAACTCGAACGTCTTTAGCTTCTGGACTCATATATCTCGATTTACAGATTGATTAAGGATGGATGTGGATGGATGTCGAATGAAATTCGGACTATTCAGGATTTACTATGCTGCCGGGCTGCCCGCCTTGCCAGACTTTCACCATATTTTCGAAGGCAAATCGTACTCTTCTCGGATAGCTTTCGTAACTCTTCCCGGCAATATGCGGAGCAACTACTACGTTTTCGAGCTTCAGTAATGGGTTGTTTGGGTCGACTGGTTCCTGTTCGAACACGTCGAGACCTGCTCCCCATATTTCCTCGTCTTCAAGTGCAGCCTGTAGTTCTAGCTCGTTTACTACCGGACCACGGCAGGTGTTGATTAGCACTGCGGTGCGTTTCATCAAACGAAGCTCCCGGGTGCCGATCATGCCTTGTGTGCTGTTATCGAGCGGAGTGTGCAGAGTAACGATGTCGGAGCGTTCAAGCAGCTCATCGAGTTCGACACGGGTTGCGCCGTATCCTTCAGCTTTTTCACTTCGCACCTTATCGGTGTAGAGAGTCGTGGTTTCGAATCCCCGCAGCATTCCTGCGACGTTGCTGCCGATTTTACCCGCCCCAATTATCCCGACTGTTGATCCGAACAATTCGTGGGAATCACGACCGTCGACTTCAGGTCGCATCCAGTCGCCAGCTTGGGTGTCGGTTGCGGAGACGATCAGGTGGCGGATAGTTGCGAGCGCCAGCGTGATTGCGAACTCGGCAACCGGTATTGCGTTGGCACCACCGTTGTTTGCAACCGGGATACCCATTTCGCCGGCCAGTCCAAGGTTGATTCCATCGAACCCGGCAGAACATAGCTGAACCAGTTTTGTCTTTTTCGCCAGGCGAAGCACGTCATCGGACACGCCATGGCCGAACACGAGAATGAAATCAGCTTTTTCTGCTGCTTCAGCTACCTCGGATTCTGAAGAATCTGTGGTTCGAATATGAAGATTCCAATCTTTGGGCTTCATTTCTTTCGCCATATCGAGTAATGGCAGGGCGGGTCCAGAAAATACGAGCACTTCAGGCATGTTGATTCAAGTTCCATTTCGTTGCGGGTGCAGTAAGAGCGATAGTAAGAACTCGGCGCATTGTAGAACTTGATTCAGAATTTGCGAGGCGCGCAGCGATGAATCAGCCCGTATCCTGTCATTCAATTCAACGCCTGCCCCCAAATCACCCTGGTCAATCTGGCCAAATCTGAACGAGATGACATTGAACTCAAATTCCCTTGAATCAAAAGCACTTGAAATTCTTTCCGACTTAGGAAAATTCACATGCATTTCTTATTGGGAAGAAGGAACCGCTGGATATCTGGCAGACCGCGCACGAGCGGCCGGGCTCGAGGTATCGATCGACGAGTGGGGCAACGTGCTGGCAACCAAACCCGGAAGCGATCCGTCAGCTCCGGGTATAGCGTTCGTAGCCCACACCGACCATCCCGGCTACGAAGTCGTTGAGCAGAATGGCGACGATATTGTGCTGAAGGCATTGGGAGGCGTAGGAAAGTTCGCAGGTGCGGCGGGCACTTCAGTGCTAGTGATTGGGCGTAACGGCGAGCGGATTCCTGCCACCGTTATCAGTTCCGAAGACCCCGAGGACAACTACACCAAAAGCCGACGTGCCGAAGGATGGCTTGCGACTCAGACCGTCTATGCAACTCTGAATTCACCTGTTGCCCTCGGCGACCTGCCACTCCCTGTCGTTCCAGATCTACTCGACTACGAACTTGAAGACGGCGTCATCAGCATGAGAGCCGCCGACGATCTAGCCGGGTGTGCAGCAATACTGGCAGCGTTGGAAACCATCATGGATGAACCAACCAGCGGAGCAGTACACGGCCTGTTCACGAGAGCCGAAGAGGTTGGACTCGTAGGCGCGATATTGGCTGCCGAAAACGAACTGCTTCCTAAATCGACGATCATCGTGTCGGTTGAAACTAGCTCTATTTTGCCGGGAGCGGAACTGGGCAGCGGCGTCGTGATTCGCACTGGCGATCGAGCTGCGTCATTCGACTATGAAGCCGAGGCGTATCTCGGCGAGGCGGCCCATCGCATCAAATCCAATAATCCCGATTTCAAGGTTCAGCGACAGTTAATGAGCGCGGGCGGGTGCGAAGCTTCGGCGTTCAAGGCGTTCGGATACAAGGTCACCGGCACTGCGTTCCCGCTGGGTGCATGGCACAACCGTGGCGAAAACGGAGTCGTGCCAGAGTTCATTTCGAAAGACGATTTTGTTGGCGGCGCGCTGCTCATAGTCGAAGCAGCGAAACTTGCCGGCACGAGCCCCCGGGGAGTTCTGGCTCGCCTTTCGTCGTCCGACCCCGAACAGGCAGAACGTCTGCGCAGCACGGTTTAGTCACCATCAGGCTCGCAAATAGTCGGCGCACAAGGCGTATTCTGTCTGCGGGAATTACACACCGGTCCAACGGAGCATCTGGAGCAATATGGAAGTAGAAGGCAGCTATCTGGTCGCACGCACACTCAAGGAAGAAGGGGTCGAGCACCTTTTCTATCTCATGGGCGGCCCGAACTACGAGATCGTCAATAACTCTGAAGACTTCGGAATCAAAGTCACCGACTTTCGACACGAACAGGCCGCTTCGATGGCCGCTCACGCCTATGCCCGTGTAACTGGTAAGCCGGGCGTGACGACCGCTGCTTCGGGACCCGGAACGCTGAACCTGCTCACAGGTCAGTACGTGGCGTGGGCGGATTGTGCCCCGATGATTACCCTTGGCGGCGCTGGCCCAATTTCGGACTTTGGCCGTGACGGGTTTCAGGAAATCGATCAGGTAAGCGTGTTCGAACCTGTATCCAAAGCTGTCATGCGACCCACCGATCCCGGTCGTTACCCAGAGCATATTTCTACTGCGTTCCGTATCGCCACATCTGGTCGACCCGGTCCTGTGTACATAGATATGAACGAAGATGTTGTGTACGGCAAGGTCGAAGAATCTGAGGCCGTTTCACCTTCACGAGCCGTTGGGCGAGCCCGGCCAGCTGGTGATCCCGATCTCATCAAGCAGGCAGTGAAATTGCTGTCGGAAGCCAGCAGCCCGATGATCTTCGCCGGCGGCGGAGTCTGGTGGTCGCAGGCCTATGACGAACTTCGCGCTCTTGTCGAACGCATGGGCATCCCGTTCTACACATCGCCAATGTCACGGGGTCTACTGCCCGACGACCACGAAATGTCATTCCCTGCCGCCCGTTCGGGTGCGTTCCGAGGAGCCGATGTTGTGCTGGTGGTTGGCACCCGAATGAACTGGATGCTGACGTTTGGCCAGCGGATCGCTGCACAGTCGAAGATTATCCAGATCGATATTCTTGGTAGCGAACTTGGACACAACAGGTCGGTCGACGTCGGCATCGAAGGCGATGCCAAGACCGTGCTTCAACAGATGATCGATGAAGCAGAACGCTCAGGATTCGAATCGAAGGCAGAATCTAAGTGGATCGAAACTCTTCGCGAAGCCGATCTTTCGCGTCGAGAGCGTGTGGCTCCGCTGGAGAATTCCGATCAGCAGCCCATCCACCCGCTACGACTTTGCAAAGAACTTCGTGACGTGATGGACCGAGACGCAATTCTGGCCGTCGATGGCAACGAAATTCTTCACTTTGGTCGCCAGTCTATGCCAACATATGTTCCCGGTCACCGTCTGAACTCCGGGCCCTCCGGCAGCATGGGCGTGGGCCTTCCTTATGCCCTCGGAGCGCAACTCGCTAAGCCTGACAAGCAGGTGGTTGCCCTTCACGGCGATGGCTCGCTTGGGCTGAACATCATGGATTTCGACACAGCCGTGAGACACAACCTGCCGATCGTGATCGTTGTTTCGAATAACGAAGGCTGGACAGCGCGGGTCGAAGGCATTCGGAAGCCGGGTCGTGAACTCGGATTCACCCGCTTCGACAAGATCGCTGAGGCCCTCGGTGGTCACGGCGAACTGGTCGAGGACCCTAAAGACATTCAGCCTGCGCTGGAGCGTGCGTTTGCCGCCGGTGTACCAGCAATTGTGAACGTTCGCACCGACCCAACGGCCCGAGCACTTTCCGCCTTCGTTGGTTCGAAGATGGAGTAATGCTCGGCCAATAATTTTGCTTGTGATCACGTTTGGCGTGTAGCCAATCACGTACTAATAGAAGGACCCAACAGTGCCGTACTATCTGATGCTTTCTAAACTCACGGAGCGTGGCCGTGACCGGGTAAAACACGATCCAGATCGTATTAGCCAGGTGAATATCGAGATCGAAGATCAGGGGTGCCGCGTGGTGTCGCAGTACGCACTGCTGGGCCGTTACGACTTTGCGACGATGATCGAGGCACCCGACAACGCCCACATGAGTCGGCTCGCGATCGATCTCGGCGCTCGTGGCACGATCGAAACGGAAACGTTGCCAGCTGAACCAACCGATTCATTTATCGAAGCAATGAAGGGCGACTAATCGTGACATCGGATCGAGAACTCGGATTTACGCCAACTTACAAGCTTCGAGAGATGATCGGTTCGAAGGAAATTTCGCCCGTCGAACTAACGGAATCACACATCAGGCGGGCCGACGAGCTCGATCCCAAACTCGGAATTTTTATTACTCGCATATCGGATAAGGCGATGGACGCTGCACGGGAAGCGGAAGCAGCAGTAATGCGTGGCGATGAGCTGGGTCCGCTGCACGGCATACCGGTGCCCTACAAGGACACCGAGCCGATGGCCGGGGTGCGATGGACACACGGCTCGCTGCCGCATACCGATAGCATCGCTGAATCCGATTCCATTCCGCTCGAACGAGTGGTCAAGGCTGGCGGAATTATTTCCGGCAAAACTAACACCCCAGAAAACGGGTTTGCTGGAACCACCGAAAATAGGCTCGGCCCTCCGGCACGCAACCCGTGGAATCCCGACAAAACTCCGGGTGGATCATCAGGGGGGGCGTCGGCATCTGTCGCTTCTGGGCTGACCAGTTTCGCACCTGGCGGTGATGGCGGCGGATCGATTCGCATTCCCGCTTCGTTCGCTGGCGTTTACGGAATTAAAGCAACCCAGGGCAGGGTAGCGCGCGCTGCAAGCACTGATCGTAATGCTGGGTTCAGCATCGTAAATAACGCCACGTCAGGGCCTTTGACTCGAACAGTGCGTGATGCGGCGATAACGCTGGGCGTCATGTCTGGTTACGATTCTCGGGGCGAGTACGACACGCTAACTGACGATGTCCCCGACTATATTGGCGCCCTAACGAAGGGTGTTAAAGGACTGAAAATCGGCTGGACGCCCGACATGGGCGGAAACCCGGTCGATCCTGAGGTTGTGCAGGTGACAGAGAAGGCCGCTCGTGTATTTGAGGAATTGGGGGCTACCGTTGAAACCGTCGACTTCAGCCCTTCGAGTTACGAAGAAGTTTTATGGACGTTCTTCGACTACTTTACGATCAAGGGTCTGCACGCAGCCAAAGACGATTTCGAAAACAGCCGTGAGTTGCTTACTGATTATTTCGGTGAGTATATGGATCGGGCGAACGAGCTTTCGGCTGAACGGATGTGGCAGATTCTTTGCGACATCGGTGCGTACCGAAAGTACGTGAACGACTATTTCGGCAAGTACGATCTGCTGCTTTCACCCACGTTGGCTGTACCTGCCTTCGATATCGGAGATGCACCAGATGTTATTGGCGGCAAGCAGGTTCCACATCGCTTGTGGGGCTTCACACCGTTTACCTATCTGTTCAACCTGACCGGAAATCCCGCCGCTTCAGCACCTGCAGGCTTTTCATCCGACGGACTACCGATTGGCCTACAAATCATTGGCGACATGAAAGACGAAGTGAGTGTATTCGCAGCTTCAGCCGCTTTTGAAGAGGCCCGTCCCTGGGCCGACAAACGACCACCTGTGAGCTAGGTCGGGTGGCCCTCTCTTATAGTCCCTTCTCCCAGTGGGAGAAGGTTAGGTTGAGGGTGAAATCGTCGACTGGCTGATACTCAAAGACGCCAGTGCCTGAACGTTTCCGGCCCACCCTCTAACCCCCTCTTGTTAGCTCCGGGCGTGCATCCGCACTTGGCCACCATGGCAAGGGGGCTGGGCGGAGGGAGATGATCTAATTGCCTCGACGTTTTCCGTCATCCTGAACTTGATTCAGGACCTCTTGGGGTGGTGTTGCGCTGATGAACAAGCTGCACTCCGCTTCGGCCCATCCACCGAAGATCCCTCCACAGGGGTCGGGAAATCGAATCCAGGCCATTCAACTATCCCGCGCTGTACTTCTTGATCACATCCCAAATCTCGGGCTGCATTGAGTTGTAGATGAAGTAGCAGTAGTGCGTTGCGCCCTGGGTTTGCATCTCGGCGAGCATACGATCCAGCTCGGAAGCTGTCACCCAGTTCGATCCAAAGTGCTCGAGTCCGACCCACGGCATATATCTTGCTTCACCACCGCTTCCGGCCATCATCTTGATCGTCTGGTCGCGCACCGAAGTCGAGAACCACTCGTCGGTTGCTTCGCCGTTGTAGTCCTTAACCGGGTAGGTTTTCGTCGGCATCGGATAGTCGAACATCGAGCCGAACAGTTCTGAAGCCAGATCGTGATCGAGTCCATCGTTCCAATCAACCAGCGTGTTGACCCAGTTGAAGATAGTTCCTCTAAACCCGGCTACTCCGCCAGACCACCAGTACTGCTTAGGTTGCTGGAAGTCGACGTAATCCCGTTTGCGAGCGGTGTTGTGACCGGTCAAAGGATCGAGGAACGGTAGTCGGGATGAGTTGCCGAGCTGTATGTCTGGCAGATGTTTTTTGACGCCCGCGTATGAACTGCTAACGCTCCATTCGACCGCAGCTTGTTTGAACGAATACCAAGCAGTGAACTTCGGATGATCACGCCACCAGTCGTGGCTCGCCAGTGCGCCGGGAGCTTCCGAAATAAACTTGCGAGCATAATCCGGATTGAATCCGTGAAGAAACTCTTTGAAATGTTCTCGACCATCGAGAACCTTCTGGAAATCCATGTTATTTCGAGATGCAAACGCTCGGTTCTCTGGCGTGTCGATCTGCTCTTGCCAAAGATCGTCCCGGTGACCCGGTTTGATCTCCCATTTGAAGTCAGGGCCATCCAGTAGCAAGCCCGTCACCTGCGGGAAATGCTTCGCCGTGTCCCTCGCCCGGGCGACCGTCATAGCGGGCATGCTGGGATCGGTGAAACTGGGCGCACGTCGGGTAGTGTCGAGCTTGCCGGATCCGAAACCACCGTGCAGGAAATATCCTTTGTCATCGACAGCGTAGATCGTGAAGCCCTTGGATCGTCCCATGTCGAGCGCTTTTGAAAGCCGGGCCGACTGATCGGCAAGATGTGCAGGCATTGTTGGTGGATTCCACGAAAGTCCTTCGTAGAATTCTGGAGTGGGGTCGAACGCCGCTGTCGGTACTCGCTTTACGCGCTCGCCGCCCATCGCTGCGAGTCCACGCGGATGCCCATCTTCGGGTTGCGGGTAGATGTTGCCTTCGTCTTCTGATGACGGTTCGTCGAGCAGGCACAGCCACTGCAATGCGATTTCGTTTATGCCGGCATCGGCAAGCTCATCCCAGAACGATTCCTCGAACAGGATGTCGTTGGGCGGGCGCAGGCACATCACGGGTTTCAGGGGCTGCTTCGGGGACATTCGGAGGTTCTCCACTATCGCTTAGGCTTCACGTCGAGAATGTACACCCGATTCGGCTGGCGTGTGGTGCTCCGTGCTCTATCCCTTCTCTCAGTGGGAGCCGTGTCATCGACCTGACCCAAGTGCGAACGCACGCTCGGTCGTGAAGGTTAGGTTGAGGGTAAAATCGGTGGCTAGCCAGATCTAACAGTTGTCAACGCTTCAACGTCTACGAGCTACCCTCTAACTCCCTCCCAGCCTAGGAGGGACGACATGATTAGACCACCCTCGGATACCGTCATCCTGAATCAAGTTCAGGATGACGGTATCCGAGGTAAGAGGTTCTCTACGTTATTGCAAAGAAGGTATCGCGGTGAACTGCTCTTCGTATAGCTGGCGGTATAGCGACGAGCGTTCGAGCAGCTCGTCGTTGGTGCCACGATCGGAAATGCGACCGTTATCCATCACGAGAATCTGCTCGGCGGCGACTATCGTCGATAGGCGATGTGCGATAGCGATGGTCGTTCGGCCCTCTCGCAGGCGTGTAAGCGCCTGCTGAATTTGACGTTCCGACAGCGTGTCGAGCGAACTAGTCGCCTCGTCCAAAAGCAGTATCCGCGGATTGGCAAGAATCACCCGTGCGATAGCGAGGCGCTGGCGTTCACCACCCGAAAGCCTGTAACCACGTTCGCCAACAACCGTTTCGAACCGCTCTGGTAATCCATCGATCAAATCGAATATCTGAGCAGCTTTTGTCGCCTCTTCCATTTCTTGCTCAGTTGCATCGGGCTTACCGAACACCAAATTCTCCCGAATCGTTGCGTGGAACATGAACGAGTCCTGCGACACAACGCCAATCAGCTTCGACAGATCGGCCTGCGCCATGTCTTTGATGTTGATTCCGTCGATCGACACTGCGCCAGAATCGGCGTCATAAAGCCGTGCAAGCAAATAACCAACAGATGTCTTACCGGCGCCGCTTGGGCCAACCAGGGCGGTTAACCCGCCACTGGGAACAGAGAAGTCGATACCGGTTAGCGTAAACGGCGCTTCGGTATTTCGCTCAGGCCGATCAGATGTATCAGATGGATCAGCAATGGCGGATAGTTCAGGTGCCGAGTATTTGAACCCAACATTCTTGTAGACAACATCGCCCCGGAAGTTCGCGGGATCGACTGCGACTGGATTCACGGGATCTTTGATCTTAGGGTCGATGTCGAGATATTCGAAAATCCGATCAAATAAAGCGATCGAGCTGGAAATCTCGACACCCCGCATAAACAGACCTGCCAGCGGGAACAACAATCTGGTTTGGATTGCTGTGAACGCAACGATGTCACCAAGCGTGACAGATTCTCGGCCTCCAATGATGAACGTGCCACCGATTATCCAAATGATGGCCGGAGCCATCGTGAAAGCCGATTGCATTACGACCGAAAATCGCTGTCCGGTCATTCCCTGGCGGAGAGTCAGCACCGTCAGTTCCGAACTATTCTTCTTGAACGAACTGAGTTGATCGGCCTCACGCCCGAACGTTTTCGAAAGCATTACCCCGGACACCGACAGGGTTTCACCGGTTCGGGAAGTCAAATCCGAGAGAGATCGCTGAGTTTCACGAGTTAGCTCACGTCGCCGTTTGCCCACCCTCAGCATTGTGGTGACAAATATCGGAACAGTTACGAGTGCAACGATCGACAGCTCCCATGAAATAACGAGCATGGCGATGATCGATGCGATCACGATCACCGAATTGGAAACTAGGACGCCCAACGTGTCGGTGAGAAGCATCTGAGTGCTTGCGACATCGCTCGATATTCGAGTTTGAAGATCGCCTGTGCGGGTCGAGGTAAAGAACGACAATGGCAGTTTTTGGAGGTGGCCATAGACTGTCAACCGCAAATCTTCCATCACCGTTAGCCCGGTGTGCATGTTGAGATAGTTTGTGGCGTACGAAATAGCACCGCCGATAGCCGCAACGCCAATCATCCAGCCCGTTAGCCAATAGAGCAGCGAACGATTTGAATCAGGAATCGCTTCGTCGATGATCTGGCGAATGAGTAGAGGAGATGCGATCAACAGCGAAGCCGAGATGAGTATCAGTCCTGCGACTGTAATAAGCGCGAACCGGTAAGGCTTGTAGAGTCGGGCAACTCTCTTCAGTGTTTCGCGAGCTATTGGGCGCTTGGGAGCGTCGTCGAAGGCTCTACCCCTGCCCCCACCCATACCGTGTCCACGAACCAAGTCGCGCTCCTTTGTTCGGAGTAGTTTCGAAATCACCGCCACGCCACCCAAACATCACAATGGTGATATTGAAGCGTAACGGCAGTTCCGCATATAACAAAAAGCGGTCAGCACATATTCGTGCTGGCCGCTTTGTTTTGCTACTTTTGGTAGCCCCAAGGGGATTTGAACCCCTGTTTCAGCCTTGAGAGGGCCGTGTCCTGGGCCTCTAGACGATGGGGCCCCGTTGGCTGCCGATCCAGGGATCGAACCTTCGCTTTTGAATGTGTATTCAGCGGCGAGGCCGAAGCGAACCCCGACAACCATTCAACGATACCGTTTTATTTGCGGGAATGCTAATCGGAAAATTCGGATGTTCAGACAGGATTGTTCGCCGGTATTGTCAAGAAGCGGGTGAGTAAACAAGCAATGTGCCCGGAACCGGCGTTTGGCCGAGGAAGCCCTTTACTGGCGCAATGGCGTGGGCGTTAATGAGGCCGTACATGCGTACCAATAGGATTCGACCAGAGATCGAGAATTCCGCCCGCTCGATTACTGCTGACCACGGTAGTAGTTCACCGTCGGCCAGATTCCAATTATTGCTTGGATTTGTATTCGGCCAATCGGTTTTTGCCATCGACCCACGAGAGATTCGATCAGCAAGCAATCTGACGTTGTCCCTCGCTATAGATTCACTCTTGTGGACGAGTGCTATCGTAGCGAAGCGTTCGCCTGAATCGTCTACTCCACCACCGACTGCTGCGACATCGAAGGGCTTCAACAAAGGGACCGCATTTATAGTCGCTTCGACGACCGCCAATTCGATATCTCGACCCTCGGAAATTAGTTCGGCGACATCATTCGAAGCAAGACTGCCAGCCGAAATCGTCCCGCTTACGGACCCTAGCCCGTACAGCCCACGAACTGCGTCAACAAAATCGCTGTCCTGATCGATGGTTTCCTTGTGATTGTTAACAGCTTCGAGAGCCTCTGATCCTCGACGAGTCTCGCCAAAGTTAAGATTTCGAACGCCGATAGCGAACAATCCAGTATCAGTTGAAACTATCTCGAATTCGTAGTCTTGTATCCCCACGTAATCGATCGGAGCCAGTTCGGCGACACTCACCATCGTCGGCAGGCCAATCCCGGTTTTTCCGCTCATGCCGAGCACATCTACGTCGACCAACATGAGTGGGTTTGGCGATCGCGACAGATCTGTGGGGCCACGCGTAATCTGATGCTTGTTGAGTAATGTGAACACCGAGTACCAATTGCTACCACTGCGACGAAGCAACGATAAGGCGTATTCACGCAGCGTTTCTTCATCACTCGTTCGTTCAGGTCGCTCGATATTGTGAGCACGGGCGACAGATCCGAAATCGTCGAAACTGACCAGATATCGATATTCCTCGGTGTTAGGAATCGCCGATAACAACTTCACCGCGGGCGAATCGACCTCGTCGGCAAGCACGTAATCGGCTCGGCATATGTAGGGTGTCGAGCTATCGGTTGCCTGCGCACTTGCTACAGGTGCATCCGTTGTCATCCTCAGCAGATTATTTCTCGGTTCGCTTCCAGGTCGATTCGTACGTAAAAGGCGATGGCCCTTTGATCATCGACATAGCAGTGCCTGGATCAGCCAATGTCGATTCCAGTAGCGGCAACCCGACCTACGAATCGGTAGTTGCCACAGGCTAGGAATATCTGCTGTTCTTGTGGGAACCCGTCAGTGACGAGAGCAAGGAATACTGGGGCAGTCACTACCTCACAAACGGGTCTCAAGTCAGATGGGCGTTGATTGGCGATGGCTCCGAAGTAGTTCGAGAAGGGCGCCATTCGGAGACAATACCCATCGCCGACCTGATTACAGAAATAAAATCTGCATCCGGTTATCGTGCCGAACCGCGGGGTCCTAAACAGCGAACAAACAAAAAAGACCCCCAAAATCAGGTGGTCTTTTCTTATATGCGATATGGCTGCCGATCCAGGGATCGAACCTGGGTTACCAGATTCAGAGTCTGGTGTCTTACCGCTAGACGAATCGGCATCTGCGAACAGCTATTAATACTAGCAAGGCGAATTCGTTTCGCCTAATGATGTGGATGGCAATAATTACCCAAATCGTTCGAACTTTTACGCTAATTATCGGAATTCTCGATATTCATGCATCGGTAACTTTCCAACATTCCCGACTTAAAAGGGTCTAGACTGTCGCCTTCACGTACAAGAGGTCACACCTCTGGAGGTTATTGAATGGCGACGATCGCAACTGCAGCAGAGCGGGCACATGCATCGGATAAAGAGTTGGAATTCAGGGGTGTATTCCCCGCAAACCCAACACCGGTTCACGCCGATGGCCGGATTAACGAAGAGGCGCTAAGGGCGATTTTCGAAGACAACCTTTCACATGGTGTGGGCGGATTCTGGGTTGCTGGTTCGACTGGCGAGGGTCCGGTGATGAGCGAGCAGCAGCGGGAAACCACCGCACGAATCGCTGGCGAAACTATCTCCGGCAAGGGTCTGTCGATCATGCACGTTGGAGCGATCAGCACCGAAAGCGCTGCCAAGGGCGCAAAGGCTGCCAAGGATTCAGGCTGCGATGCGATTTGCTGTGTGCCGCCGTTCTTCTTCAAGGGCAACGACCAGATGACGCTCGACCACTACAAGCGGGTCGCCGATGCCGCCGATGGTCTTCCCTTCTTTGTTTACAACCTGCCGCAGCTAACGCAGGTTGAGTTCACTCCCGAACTCATGGAAAAAGTTGTTGAAGCTGTGCCTACTGTGGTCGGTCTAAAGCATTCTGCTTTTACCTTCATGAACATTCGGGCGTTCGCTGATATGGGCCTCAAGTGCTTTTCAGGCAACGGTGCGATTCCGCTGCCTGCGCTAACCATGGGTGCTGTCGGGACGGTAGACGCTCCGCTTTCAGTTGCACCGTGGCACTACGCTGAGATGTACGACGCGTGGGAACGTGGAGATTTTGAAACGGCTCAGCGATTACAGGACGTAACCAAGCCAATTGTCGACGTTGTGCGCATGTTCGGTGCACCGGCTGGGGTTACGAAGCTGATTCTTTCGGAACGACTCGGAATCGACTGTGGACGCCCGATTCCGCCGGTGATGGATTTGACCGACGAACAGCGACCGATCGTGCTGGCGGCAGCTAAGGAAGTTGGCCTGCTGTAAGGATGTCGCCTCCTCCCCCTCTTCCCGCGAGGGAGGGAGGCTCGTACTTCCTTTCCCGAGTGGAGTCATCGGAACCGAGGGATCTGGGGTAGGGACGCGCGGCTACGCTGAACCGTGTCAGATCACTCGAATTCCCCCTCAACCTAACCTTCTCCCTAGGGAGAAGGGACAAAGCGGTGCGCGAGTCGCCCTAACTCGAACCGCGCGAAATCGCTTCGCTGCCGTAGCGTTCTCTTATCGCATCGAGCGCTTCGCTCGTGTCGGTGTCGGCCATCGGATTCGGATCGAGAAGTGAGAGCTGTGCAGCCTGTTCACCGAGGCCGCTAACACCAACGCCGATGAGTCGAATCGGGTCGCCACGTTTACGCATTGCAGTCACCAACAGCGCATGTGCCGTTTCGTATATCAACTGGTCGCCATCGCCCGGCGCCGAGAACGTTCGTTGGCGCGTGATTGTCGAGAAGTCGCCGTACCGAAGTTTGATGCTGGTGTTGCGAGCTCTTTTGCCCGATTTCCTGAGACGTGTGCCCACTCGTTCACTAAGTTTTTTCAACACTTTTTCAAGCTCAGAGCGACTCGAAACATCGGTAGCGAAAGTTGTTTCTGCACTGATCGACTTGGACTTCGCCCGTTCTCTCAGTGGCGCATTGTCGATACCCCGCGCCCGACGCTGAACATAGTCGGCATTGTTGGGACCCAGAGCCCGTCGTAACGGCCCAATAGGAGTAGCAGCTAGCTGTCCCAGGGTTGAGATGCTCAATCTACTGAGCGCCTCTCCAGCTTTTGGACCAATGCCGGGTAAGTTGCGAACGGGCTGAGGTGCGAAGAAGGCTTCGGCTTCCTGCTCACGAACCTGAAATATGCCGTCGGGCTTGGCGTGTTCGGTCGACACTTTGGCAACGAGTTTGCTGGGTCCGATTCCAATCGAAGCGGGAAGCCCAATTTTGTCTTTCACCGCTTTTCGAATCGCATCTGCGGCGTCGAACGGCTGACCGTAGAGTCGTTCAGTACCGCTCATGTCGATGTATGCCTCATCAACGCTTACCGGTACTACCATCGGCGAAAACTGCCGAAGAATTTTCATAAATTTCTTCGACACGTCACGGTACAAATCGTGATTGCCACGCATGAAAATCGCCTGAGGACAGAGTCGCCGCGCCACCGCAGTTGCCATCGCTGAATGAACCCCGAATTTTCGAGCTTCGTACGATGCGGTGGCGACCACGCCTCGGGGACCGGTTCCGCCAATTACGACAGGTTTGCCTCGAAGCGATGGGTCGTTTTGGCGTTCAACCTCAACGTAAAACGCGTCGAGATCAACGTGAAAAACAACACGCTCTTGATCTCTGGATTGCTCACTAGGATTTTCGGTATCGGGCATAAGCGCAGATTAGCAGGTGGTGCAGGATATCTCGAAGTTAGAAGTTAGAAGTTAGACGTGGCGAGTTGAGGATTAACGGGTCAACGATTGTGGTTAGCGAGAATTATTCCGCAAGAAAAAGTGCCAATGGCACCCTACGAAAGTTCGTGGATCTGACGCATCGTGTTCGCCATCTCAACCGCACCATCGGCGTATCCGCTGGCATGATCAATCCGAGCCACCGCATCTTCAGTGTTATCGGTGGTTAGAACCCCGAAAATCACGGGCTTGCCGGAATCTTCACTTGCCCGAGCGACACCTTCGGTAGCGGCACGAGCTACGAATTCGTAGTGATCCGTATCGCCTCGGATGACAACACCGAGGCAGATCACCGCATCGATATCGCCCCGTTCAGCAAGTCGACGTGCCACCAATCCCAGCTCAAACGCTCCAGGAGGCCGCACGATCACTATGTCGTTGCTGGAAACGCCAAGAGCGCCTAATCGGTTCACCGCTATTTCAGTCATCTGATCAGTGATATAGCCATTGAACCGAGCTGATACAACAGCGATTCCCAGGCCTTTTCCATCGAGATTTGTTTCGATATTTCTCGGTGACATTATTTGGACGATCCGCCTGCAGAAGGATCGGGATCGACTTCATATTCGTGACCCATCTTGTCGGCCTTGGTCTTCATATAGAAACGATTCTCATCATTGATCGGAGCCTCAAGAGGAAGCTGCTCGATCATTTCAAGACCGAATCCTTCAAGCCCGACAACCTTCTTAGGATTATTGGTCAGCAGGTTGAATCGACGAACCCCAAGGTCCTTCAAAATCTGAGCGCCAACACCGTAGCGTCGGAGGTCCATAGGGAATCCCAGACGTAAGTTCGCCTCAACTGTGTCGAGTCCCTGATCCTGAAGCTCGTACGCTTTCAGCTTGTTCAGCAGGCCAATGCCGCGGCCTTCCTGACGCATGTACACCAGCACGCCAAGTCCGGCCTCGGCGATCTGTTTGAGCGCCATGTTTACCTGATCGCCACAGTCGCATCGAGTGCTGCCAAATACGTGACCCGTAAGACATTCAGATTCAACTCGCACCAGCACGGGTTCTGAATCGTCGATCTCGCCGATGTAGAGTGCAATGTGCTCGGCAGGGTCGACGAAGCTGTTGTAGGCCACTGCGGTGAATATGCCGTGCTCGGTTGGAAGGCGGGCTTCAGCCACGCGTTCGACGAGCTTTTCATGGCTCATCCGGTAGGCGATCACGTCGGCGATCGTCACGATGGGGAACTGATGCTTTTCAGCGATATCCTCAAGCTGAGGTCGTCGTGCCATCGTGCCATCGTCGTTCAATATTTCGCAGATAACGGCCGCAGGATGTTTACCAGCCAAACGAACAAGATCGACCGATCCTTCGGTGTGACCTGCTCGCACCAACACGCCACCATCTTCATAGCGAAGTGGGAAAACGTGGCCCGGCTGCACGAAGTTGGCAGCCGTAGATTCTTCGTCGGATAGCAGTTGAATCGTGTGAGCCCGGTCGGCAGAAGAAATACCCGTTGTGATTCCGAATTTAGAATCGACCGTAACGGTGAAAGCCGTGCCGTGTTCAGCAGTGTTATTCGTGACCTGCATTGGCAGCCCGAGCCGGTCGAGATCTTCACCAAGCATCGGGGTGCAAATAAGTCCCCGCGCTTCCATATTCATCGTGGTGATTGTCTGAGGCGTCACGTCCTGCGCCGCCATCACCATGTCGCCTTCGTTCTCACGATCCTCGTCATCGACAAGAATGATGATGCCACCCGATTTGATTTGGGCTATGGCTCGTTCGACCGATTCGATCGCTCGGGCGTCGACGGTGTCGGGTATGTGCGGATTTGTTGTCATTGAATGATGTTGCAAGTTATTTCGAGAGATTACCGAGATATGGCTCGACTAGTTTCGCTACGTACTTGGCCGTTACATCGGCTTCGAGATTCACTTTCGAGCCTTCAGGACGCTCGCTCAGAGTTGTGTGATCGAACGTATATGGAATGATTGCGATGCTGAAACTATCGTCGTTTCGATCGACGATTGTGAGACTGGTGCCATCAACAGTGATGAATCCCTTCTCAACAACATTTGTAATTATATTCTCTGGCGCCTCGATAACGAATATCCGTGAATTGCCGTCTTCGATGACCGATCGAACGGTACCAACCCCATCGACGTGACCCTGCACCATGTGCCCGCCAACACGATCACCGTAACGCAGCGATCGTTCGAGGTTTACGTTGTTCCCGGGTTCGAGATCACCGAAGTTGGTGCGGGTGCGAGTTTCGGGGACGGTTTCTACCGTGAAGGACGAATCGGATTCAGAAAGTGAGGTCACCGTTAAGCAGGCACCTGCAACCATGATTGATTCGGATATTTTCAGATCGTCGAGCACCTGATTGGCGCGCACGACAAGCGTTTCACCGTCGTACGAAACGACGGTTCCAACCTCTTCAATTATTCCCGAAAACATTCGTTAATTCTGCCTGTCCGAGCTTCTAGGAGTCGCCAGATTAAAGCCAACTAGTTGATCTTCGAAACATAGCCTTCAACAAGAATATCGCCACCGATGACCGTGTGGGTGATATTTTCGAGAGGCAATGCGTCATTTATCGAGGCTGATCCCAAACCGGCGAGAGGTCCTGGTGCATCTGCGCCGCCAATCATTAACGGCGCGATGAAGGCGGCAACCTTATGTACTAATCCTGCCTCAACGAACGCTCCGGCAAGCCCCGCACCAGCCTCGATCATCACGTTGTGGAGTTCTCGTGTGCCAAGCGCACCGATCACCACGGCGAGATCGACCTTGCCATCGATCAACGTAGATTTGAGGATCGTAACGTTGTCGGTTGGGGCCGTGACATACGCATTATCGCCAACTATCCACAGCACCTCGCCGGGCTCGCTTAGCAACGGAGCGTCGGATGGCATACGGCCGTTTGTATCGACAATCACCCGGAGTAGCGGGCGACCAGTCGCGTTCCCCTCGGAATCACGGGCTGTCAGGCGAGGGTTGTCAGAAAGCACGGTGCCGATGCCGGTAATGAGGGCATCGGTCTGACGCCGCATTTCGTGGACTCGTGCCCGTGACGCTTCGTTCGTAATCCATTTTGAATCACCCGTGCGAGTAGCGATTTTGCCATCGAGGCTCGTAGCAATTTTCAGGGTCACGAGCGGTCGACGCGTTCGAAGATGTTGTGCGAAACCTTCTATAAGAAGGTCGGCTCGCCTGAGCTGTTCACCAGTCGATTCACGAACGACTTCGATTCCTGCGGCCTTCAACTGACGGAATCCATTGCCCGAAACCCGAGGGTTGGGATCTTCAAGCGGTGCGACGACTTTAGATATGCCTGCTGCGATAATTACGTCGGTGCAGGGCGGGGCAACACCTTGAAAGGCGTGAGGTTCGAGCGTGCAGTAGAGAGTTGCGCCTCTGGCCTTTTCACCAGTTTGAGAAATAGCAATTGGTTCTGCGTGCCGGCCGGGCCGAGGCTCGGTGGCTCCTTCGCCAATAACCTCGCCATCTAAAACCACCACTGCGCCAACAGGCGGACGTGGCGCTACTCCACCCTTCGCCTGTTCAGCGAGTTCGAGTGCTCGATCTAGTGGGTTACCGATAGCGACACCTCAGCGAACTGTTCATTGCCAACCGGGCCTACGACCGCTTGATGTGGCTGTCGAAGTCGAGGTGAGCACGGCTGGCGGTTGGCGAATCTTGCCCCTGATAACGACTGCTGAGTTCCTTCGAACCGTAAGGCCGGTCGACCTCAGTCGTCATCATCTGGAATGAAATCTGGCCGATACGCATTCCAGAATAAAGCGTGATTGGGAGCCTGGAAACGTTCGCCAGTTCCAGCGTGAGATTGCCGGACCAACCGGGATCGATAAACCCTGCTGTCGAGTGAATCATCAGACCAAGTCGTCCAAGCGAGCTTTTACCTTCGATTCTGGCTACCAACGAGTTAGATAAGGTCAGTTTTTCCAGCGTGCTACCAAGAACGAATTCACCAGGATGCAGCATGAATGGCTCGTCATCTTTGATCACCACTTCGTCAGTCAGATTCGGGACCTCTTTGCGCAGATCTATGTAGGGCAAAGTGGAGTTTCTGAAGACGAGAATTTTGTTCGCCAAGTGGAAGTCGACGCTTGCGGGCTGGACGTCTCGATCCGAATAGGGTTCAATCCCAATAGTGCCGGCTTCGATTGCTTCCCTTATCGATCGGTCGCTTAGGACCATGCGAACTTCCCTTACGTTGTTGCTGTGAACGGCCCCAGAGGCCATAAGAGCCAGAAAAGATTGTAAGGGTTGCTGCGAGATAACGGGCAAAAAGAAAGGGCGGACCCCAAATGGAGATCCGCCTTTTCGTAATTTTTAGTGGCGTTGTTTCGCCAATTCACTAACCAGCGATCGCGAACACTGCCTGAATCGTGACCGAAAGGTTTACGTCACCAGCAGAAATTGGCGAGGACTTGAATGCACCGTCCATCGCTGCCATTTCCATCATCGGTGCTGAAGTGGCCATCGGAACCGAGCTTCCGATTTCGGTCAGGTAAACAAGCTGAGCAAGGGTTACGCCCATCGCTTGTGCGTACACATTGGCTTTGGCCAGTGCATCTGCAGCTGCGATTAAGCGAATTTCCTGACCGAAGACCGAGGAATCGTCGACTGTGAACTGGATCGAATTGATCCTCACCAGATCGCCACCAGCTGTTGCTGCGGTGTCGACTACTGGGCTCAAGTTGTCGATATCTCGTACTGTCACCTGAACCGTGTTGCTAACAATGTAGCCAGTGATTCGTGGCTCGCTGTGTCGACCCAGAGAGTCGGATACTTCGACCCAAACCGTCTGCGGGTAGATGTTGAAATTCGTCGTCACGATGTCGTCTTCAGATACGCCGTGTTCCTTGATTGCTTCAAGAACGCTGTCCATTGCTTCGGCTGCGTTTTGGCGAGCCTCGGAAACGGTGGTTTCTCGAGATTCAACACCGATTGAAACCTGCGCAATGTCAGCCGGGATTTCAATTGTTGCCTGTCCGGTTACCCAGATTCCCGAGTTGGTTGATCCGCCCTGGGATGCGTAAATCGACGTGCCGAAGGAAACTGGTGCTCCGTATGGTGCCGGTGCAATCGCTGGGCTCCCCGCAACACTGTCGTATCCGCTGGCGACCACTTCGCTGTTAGATACAGCGACTGATCCGGTCGAGCCGTTCGAAACGTTTCCAACAATGCCGGATGGTGCGCCGATAACGGGTGAATCTTCGTTAGTTCCCTCTGTGTTGGAAACTGTTTCGGCGCATGCGACTGCTGCCAGCGAAAATACCGCTATTGCAGCCACAAGCAGCCATGCTGTGGGCCTTCGAAATTTTATTGTGCTCATGACTGATGTCCTTTTAGTAAGTATTTTTTTTGGGGTGGGTGTTCGCTGTTGAACCCCGCTCCAGAATTAATTGCCTGATCGAATTTCCGACGAACGGTTTGTCGTTGTTATAAGTAATGACGTAGGAAGGGGTTGTTTTGTTCCATGTGGAATTTTGAGGAGATGTCGGTGCTGCGTTGTTGGCGTGAGTGGCCGATTGCGGCCGACAGCCGTTAGATCCTGAAAACGAATTCGGGATGACGTGTCAGGACGAGGCGGGGCGATTCGCTGCCCGCTCATGACGCGCCAGCGGCGCCTATTCGCCGCGGACCCTTCTGAGTCCTGCCCATGCGCCGATCGCTGATACGGCGAGGGCTGCGAGGGCGATTTGAAGCTGCCACAAAGGCAGTGAAATGCCGTTGCCAGCACCACTGGCAGCATCTTCAGGAGCGCCATCAGCTGCTCTTTCTAAGACACCATCGCCAATTCCAGAATTCGTAATGGCATCTTCGCTAATGCCCCCGCCGACGCCAAACTCAACCAAGTCGTCAGTGGATACATCCGAATCGGATGAGCCTGAACTCCTCGTTAACTCCAGCTCAGTCGCAGCGTTTTCAGCCGAAGACGCTTCAGTATCTTCAGCGGCAGATTTTGCCAGCGGTGCCGGTGCAGCAATGCTAGGCGGCTCGGTGACGGCTGTGTCGGCTTCAATCTCCGTCACGGTTGTAGATTCTTGAGGCGCCAGAGGCGCTGCCTCTTGCGCGACTGTTGCGGTGGGAGACGCTTGCTCAGGCTCGACCGCACTAGCAGCCATGGCCGGAACAGCTGTTGCCGCAACCGCTCCCGCACCTGCAAATCCACTTGCAGATGAAGCATCGCTAGCACTCTCGGTCACGATTTCCATTTCCATAGAAGGGGCGCTATCAGCTGATGATCCTCCGCCAGAGCTCATTGCAGATTCTGCCGCCACGGCTGCCGTAAAGGAATCGTCGCCGCCACTACCCGATTGATCAACCGTTCCGGTGATATCGCCAATGGTCAGTAACGCCACACCAACAGCCGCAATTACGGCGACTATCGCTGGTGCCATGGCAAACCTTCGTTGCGGAGCGAACAATTCGGCAAGTCGGGAAAGACCCGACTCCGACCGTTCTGCTGCAGCCACCATTTCAGGAGTTACAGCAAACGATTGAGGCGCTTCAACACGCTCAATCCTAGAAAGCACATCACGCAGGCCCTGCTGAGTGGAGAGGTTCTTTTCGAGCGCAGGATCACGGCGCATCATCTCTTCGACGAGTTTTATCTCGGCGTCGGACGCGCTTCCCTCGACGTACGCATTTACTGCCCAGACGGAACTCGAATCTGTACGGCCAATAAGCCGATTTAGAACCTTCAAAACCACTCTGTTTTATTTCTCCTTGTCTTATAGACGCATTGAGGCGGGTAAAAGTTCCGGTTCTTCTTGAACACAGTCGCGCATTCGTGCTCTGGCCCGGTTTAATCGTGATTTCACAGTGCCGATCGAAACGCCAATCGATTCAGCTGCTTCGTCGTACTGATAGCCCTCGACATCGATCATCACCATGGCAAAACGGTGATCCTCAGAAAGCCCGCCAAGACAGTGGTCGATAAGGCGCGCCAATTCAGCGTTCAGGGCGTCGGCAAGTGGATCGGCTGAATCGTCTTTTACAGTTTCTGAGAAATAGACGATGTCTTCATCCATAGATGTTTCGGGGCGCCTTGCGATCTTTCTCAGGTAGTCGAGAGATGCGTTTTTGGCGATTCGGAAAAGCCAGGCACGGAATATTCCGCCGCGATAGCTGGATATCTTTCGGAAGGCCGAAATGAAGGCGTCCTGAGTAATGTCCTCGGCTGCGGCATGATTTCTAACCATGCGCAGGACGACCGCAAACACAGCGCTTTGATACTCGACTACAAGACGGTTGAATGCGTCGTAGTCGCCATCGCGGGTCAGCTGAATTAGTCGTTGTTCGTCGAAGCTGGTCAATATGGGGTCCGAAATAACGTGCGGCTCAATCCTACTCGTGACCCAACAGTTCGGCATTCGACGCGCAAAGCGTTACTTGGCGATTACGTGGAACTGGGGTATGGCTTGATACATTTGATGTAGAGCGATTTTTGCTTCAGAAATTCTTGTTCCGCTGGCCAATTTCCAGCGAGGCAGTTCACGGTGCAGCACCCAAAGGAAGTTCATGCGAGCAGCACTTCGAGATACAGGCGAGACGATCATCACTGCGGTGGTGATTTTTCTTGTGCTGCAGGGAACAACGCAAAGTTTCCTCATCGAAGGCTCGTCGATGGTGCCGACGCTGTTAGATGAGCAGCGCCTACTGGTCAACCGGTTCGTTTACACCCAGTCTTCGATCAGCCTGTTCGGAAACGATCGGTACCTGTTCGGCGGTCCCAGGCGCGGCGATATCGTGGTGTTCCACCCGCCAACGGGATCCGAGACCGATTTCGTGAAGCGAATTATCGGGGTACCCGGCGACTGGATTGATCTGGACGGCGATAGTGTCTACGTGAACGGTGTGAAAACCTCGTATGTCGACGTATCGACGGCGAGGCGTCACGAGGATTATCCGGTTCAAGTACCGGATGGCGAGTATTTCGTGCTCGGCGACAATCGCCGGGTGTCGGTCGATTCGCGTAACTGGGGATTCGTTTCTGCTGATTCGCTAGTGGGTCGCGCCTGGTCCGTGTACTGGCCAATCGCTGAATTCCAGCTGTATTCGTAGTAGGCGAACCAGCCGCTACCTCATCATAAATTCGGCTATTCGTTCGCCGATCATCATTGCTGGCGCGTTCGTGTTGGCACGCGGGCAGTCGGGCATGATCGAGATATCGGCCACTCGTAAACCCTGAATACCGTGAACTTGACCGTACTGATTCACCACTACCATAGGATCGGATTCATCACCCATCTTCGCCGTGCAAGAAATGTGGTGCATCGTACTGGCTCGGATCAGCATCCATTCGTTCAGCGTTTCGTCTGATTCCAAATGCTCGGGCAGCGGATCCTTCAGATCTTTCAATATTCCGTGGTAGGCCGGGTGCTCACCGAGTTCGATCTGCATACGAACGCCAGCCCGCATCCTCTCTAAATCGTAAGGATGGTCCAGCAGGTGGTAGTCGAGTTCCGGCTGAACATGCGAATCAGCAGACACCAGTCTGAGTTCACCCGACGCCTTCGCTAGATACAGACCCGCGCTCATCATGAATTCTCGCAGCAGTGAATTCCAACGCATCACCGTGATCATGTCGTTGCGCAGTTCCGACCCTCGCGCAGTGTAGCGAAGCGCTGTTTTTTGCGGTCCCGTTTCTACATCGGGCATTGGAAAGTCTTCTTCAGCATGCCACCTAACGGCTACCGAAGGATGATCACGAAGATTCTGGCCAACACCTCGGATGTCGGCAACTACCTCAATACCAACAGCTTCCAATTGCTCTTTTCGACCAAGCCCTGACAGCATCAGCAAATGAGGTGATCCAATAGGGCCTGCGCTTAGAACAACTTCGTCTGCATATGCCTGGTGTAACTTCCCGTTCTTTTCGTACTCGATTCCAACGGCCCGAACGCCTTCGATCAGAACTCGGGTTGTGTGGCTATCGGCGCTCAACGTGAAGTTCGCACGATCCCGCGCCATCACCAGATAGCCAAGAGCTGTGCTCCACCGAATTCCGTCGGGATTATTCAGCGGTAGCGGGCCAACCCCGGTCGAAGCGGGGTGGTTATGGTCCTCGGTTCTCGGAAATCCCGCCGCTGTTACTGCCTCTATGAACGCAGCCTGATCGTCGACCAACTCGTCGGGCTGGTACCGACGAACGGCAATCGGCCCTTCGTTGCCGTGATACCGATCGTCGAGATCAAGGTCGTTCTCCAGCCTTTTCATCGACGGCAGCGCCTTGTCGTACGACCACTCGTCGTTGCCTTCCGCAACCCAAAAATCGAAATCCTCAGGAATTGCTCGAAGATAAACCTGCCCGTTTATCGCACTCGTTCCGCCGGTAACTTTTCCTCGTGGAACCGGCATGTCCGTGTTCAACGGTGTGGCTTTGCCGGTGAACGCCCAGTTGTGGATTCCAGACGGGTCGACAGCTAAATCAGTACCCGTGGCGTGACCCTGCCTGATCTCATCAGGAAGCTCGTCAAAGTTGGCGTAATCGGGTCCCGCTTCTATCAGCAGCACGCTACGAGCTGGATCCTCAGATAGCCGGGTTGCAAGTACCGCACCGGCCGAACCAGCGCCAACGACGATCACATCGTATTTCGGATTCACCATGTTTGATTGGATACCTGTTAATTAGAGATTCGGGTTGGTTGGAGGAGTTGATGTCCAGTCGTCACGGGTCCGACCGTTTTTGTCCCACACAACCTGCCCATTTTTCACAGTTATCTCGCAAACAATCCGTTTATCAGTCTTGAAAACTCGGTTCCCAGTGCCGTTGTCGACCAATCCGAACTCACCCTCAGTAACGTTTAGCACTGCGATGTCGGCGGGAACCGTTTGTCCCAAATTACCCAGTTCTGGATGCCCGATTGCCTGCGCCGGATCCCAAGTCGATCGCTTTACGATGTCTGGCAGCTCCATGCCAAGAGCCAGTAGCTTCGTCATCGTCTCGGGCATCGTGGCCTGATTCACTAGGATGCTTGAACGATGCATATCGGTTGAAACCGTGTCGGGTAAGAATCCCTGCTCGATAGCCGCTTTGGCGATACGGAACGAGAAACTCCCGGCTCCGTGTCCCACATCAAACTGAATACCACGCTCACGTGCCTCGAAGAAGTACGGCTTCACCTTGTCGTCGATATCGGTCATCGGCTTGCTGAGCGCGTAGCAGTGAGTCACCATGTCGCCGGGTCGCATGTGCTCAAGCATCATCTCGTTCATCGGCCGAGTGTGGATAGGCGACTGGTCGACCATCACATAGCCGCCGGCTTCCTCGGCTGCTTGAACTCCACGATCGAGTGGTTCCCACCCTGGACCCATGTAGTGCGCAACTTTCACGCCAACGATAATGTCCGAGCGCTGAGCGATTTTTGCAGCGGTTAGCTCGAGATTCATCCCTTCAAGATCTTGCTCGGGCTGACCCACCATGCCTTCTCCGGCGATGTTCAGCAGTGCGAACACGTTGGTTTTAGCCGGAGCAATTACGAACTCGTTGAAATCATCAAATGTCAGGTGACCCGAACCGCCAACATCGACCGCTGTCGTAGTGCCTTCTGGCAGGCAGTGGGCGTCGGGCAATATCGCACCGTCGTAGCCGTAGAAGTGGGCGTGTAGGTCGACCAGACCGGGCGTGACGACCAGACCGGAAACATCGGCGACCGTTCTGGCGAGGGCAGGGGAGATGTCCTTATCGACCAGGGCGATGTGACCGCCCGATGTCGCAACATCGAATTGGCCATCGATGTTGTTGGCGGGGTCGATCACCCGCCCACCTTTTAGCAGTAGATCGTATTTGCGAGTAGTTGGGTCTGTAGTCGTCAACGAAGCCTCCGTGGGCAGGGCAATTCTTGAACGGCGTGAGTAACGCCGCTCGTGATTGGCGACATATTAGTCCGATAAGCGGGGAGAGGTGGAACGTTCAGATAGGCGGAGCGGTCGATATTGTCATTCTGAACTCGATTCAGAATCACGTAAGTGAGGGAACATCCTAGGGCGTTAGGCTGCCACGTTAGCGTTGTAGACCAATGTTGAGTGGTGTTCAACCGCTATTCTGAATCACCGATTTCTTCGGGACTAGGAGCAAGTTCAGGATGACATTGGTTGCTCAGGTCGACCGTGACGACTTTGAGATGGGCGTAGTCGCTTTGTGCGGCTGTGATGCAATCTTCAAAGTTCCAATCTCCGCAACCAATCCGCCAACTGGTGCATTTATGCACTCCCTATTGCGCTCATGCTGTCGTACGATTGATAGTCGAGTTTGAAGGGCCTTTAGCTCAGCGGTAGAGCATCGGACTTTTAATCCGCAGGTCGTGGGTTCGATCCCCACAGGGCCCACCAAACTCGCGCCTAGCTCATCTTGAGCACATGACTTGAG
>Ga0209402_10000199_pt1 | contig 74838 bp, 66 predicted proteins | sample ArcticOcean_MG_C_3_FD_187437 | JGI IMG/M metagenome (GOLD analysis project Ga0209402, IMG submission 187437) | Marine microbial communities from western Arctic Ocean - ArcticOcean_MG_CB8_126 (SPAdes) (version 2) | ecosystem: Environmental > Aquatic > Marine > Oceanic | place: Arctic Ocean... | reverse complement strand
CAGTCACACCAAACCGTCATATAGGTCTTTCCATTGAGGATTATCCTTCTCAGTCAGTTCTAATTTCCATTTTCGCTTCAACGTCTTTAGCTGCTTTTCGCGCAAAATAGCAGATTGAACATTCTCGGTTTGCTCAAAATATACCAACATGTGGACATCATATTTTTTTGTAAACCCAGCCACTAATCCGTTACGGTGTTCGTACACCCTTTTAATTAAATCGTTAGTGACCCCAATATATAGCGTCCCATTTCGCTTACTCGCGAGGATGTAAACGTAATAGATTACCGCCCCTTTCTGTCATCCTGAACTTGATCCAGAATCCAGTTCTTATCTTCTACAGGCACGAAGTGCCTATCCTTTCTGGAATGAAGAGACAGTGGATACATTAAAACTTCTCATCATCCCCCATCCCACCATTCCGTTCACCACCGCGATCACGTTGGTAATTGTTGAAAATGTAATTGATATTCAAGATATATAACGGTGCCTCGCGGTCAACATGGTTATAAATATACGAACGCGAGCTGTTATATGTGTTCTCTTGATTACCCGTTTGCAAAATATCTCTGATCTGGAAGGTGGCGGTCAGCATTTTTGGGATAAAATCGTACTTTAATGCCACATCTAATGTGGAATATGCCACCGCACGACCCTGAGATGATGCCGAAGCACTCGTGTATTTTCCGTTTACCTGCAAGCGCAATGTCTCGCTTAGCTGAAAATCATTGCTCATCCGCCCGCTCCAGTTAGAGCTTTTATTACTGAAATCCTCTTCGTTCAGCGCACCATCGACCTGATAGTCAAAAATGTTCGCACTCACATTGAAGCTCCACGCTTTCATCGGCTTCATGTTCAGCATATACTCAGTTCCTATCGCCCGCTCGGTTCCCACATTTTCAGTTGAATGTAAAATGACGGTATCATCTTTAGGATATACGGACTGCACCCGCTCGATCTTGTTCTCAGTCTCGCGGTAATATGCCTCGGCTGTGAAAGTGCTCCGGTTAATCTTGGTCTGATAACTTAGTTCATACGAATCAATATATTCCGGCAGCAATTCAGGATTGCCAACCCGCACGTTATAGGCATCATTCCAAGTATCAAACGGCTCGAGATACCACCCGCGCGGACGCTCAATTCTGCGAGCATAACTGGTCATCAGCTGATTCCGATCCGATAACTGATACGAAAAATGAGCCGTGGGGAAAAGGTCAGTGCGGTCGATGGAGAATTTTTCTGCCTCAATCGTTTCAACCATCCTGTCAGTATATTCACCACGAAATCCAGCTTGGAACCCAAGCTTGCCCATTTCATTGGCATATATCATGTAAAGCGAATGAATATTGCGCGTGTATTCGGTCTCGTGGTCAAACTCAGGTTGGTCTAAGTACTTTTCGTTTATCGGATCATATACACCCATCGTTGTGACATCCTTGGATACTCCGAGGCGGCTCTGATAGCCGGTCTCAAAGCGAGCGTTTTCCTCAAACGGAAGTGTGTAGTCAAGCTTTATCCTGTAGCGTATTCCCGGACCCTTTTCAGTGCTTTGGTTTCCGCTGACCTTCATTCCATCCTGACTGTACAACTCGGCTATTGCTTCCTCGTCGCCATCTCTGTCCGAGTAGCTCACATGACCGGTAAGCTTGTGCCCTTTGTGCGCAAAGCCATGAATGTAATCAAAATTCGCTGAGATAGATTTGCCCGTTCTGCCCCATCTGCTTTCGCTACTGTAATAATCAGTTGTTTCTCCGCTTGAGCTCCACTCTTCAAAATCCATTGCCGAGACCAGCTCCATAGATCTTTCACCAAGCTTGAACCCGAGTCGAATCTTGTCGCTGGAGTTCAAATCGTAATCGAGAGTACCCCTGATGCCCTGCGATTCGATAGCGAACGGAGACGTACCATTAGAATTTACATATAAAATTGACTCGTCAGTGTAGGTACGGCTTTCATTTCTGACCGTTCTGGCGTAAAGGCGTTTGTTTAAATCTATACCTATCAGATAGCCAAAATTGTCGTTCTTGTAACTTATCAGAAAATCACCACCATAGCGTTCGCCCTGTCCATTGTTGGTGTTGAGGCTTCCGCTGTATCCTTGCAGCTTGTTTCTTTTCAGCAAGACGTTGATAATCCCAGCTACACCATCCGGGTCATGCTTGGCTGATGGATTGAAGATAATCTCAATGTCCTCAATAGTGCTTACCGGGATCTGTTGCAGAGCGTCGCTTGGGTCGAGCATTGATGGGATGCCATCAATCAGCACCGTGAAGCTAGAGCTTCCGCGAAGCCGAACATTTCCGTCAATATCCACCGTTACCGACGGGGCACTTTCTAACACATCAATCGCCGTGCCAGAGGTTACTGAGATCTGCTTGGAAACGTTGATGACTTTTTTGTCAATTTTGAAAACTTCCTCCGGGCGATCAACCGTCACTTCGACACCCTCAAGATTGGCAATGGTTGGTTGTATATAAATTTTCCCAAGATCGATTTCTATATTTCCTCGCCTAAATCGAAATTCGGGAATTTCCACAGACTCATACGACATGAAACTCGCCTTTGCAAAGTAGGCACCCACCCTAATTGCACTTATCTCAAATCTACCTGTTTTATCGCTCGTTGTGCCGTATGCCTGTGTGCTGTCACGCAGTGAGTATAGAATGACATTGGCGCATTGCAATGGTAATTTGCTTCCCGTCGTCAGCACCTGTCCTGTCACGACACCAATTGACGGGCGTTCTCCACCATATTGACCTGCCGAGTGTGGTCGTTGGCTGAAAGCCTGAAAGCTAATGCTCAATACAGTAATTATTGTGACTAAATATCTGTTTATCATTGTATTCAATTAAAATTTAGTTATCAAGTTCTGTTCCTGCCCCATTTGGCACCAACCACATCATCAATCCATCCCAATACATTCCATTTATCGTCGTCAGTTATTTCCGTGGGTACCTCCACATCGGTAAAACTAAAGCTCTGTCCTGCTGATTTCATCCCCTCATAAATTCCCCGTGCATGTGAATTGTTCAGCACGAGGTGAAACGCTGTTTCTAATGGGGTCAGCTTGGTATATTGCTCTACCGTAGTAGCGTCCATCTCTTCACCAGTCGGTTCCTCGCCTGTTATTTCCCAACGCCGAATGATATCACGTGCTACAGCGACCACCTTTGCGGCATACTGCAGCTGCACTTTCAGCATTGGGCGCAAGCTATCTAATTCCTCTAACGGTCGCCACTTCAGCGTAAAGTCGATCAAAGCTCCCCCCCAAGCCGTTTTAGGCGCAACGCATAAGTCCATACTTCAAAGGCATGGCAGTGGATCACTTCCGACTGTCGAGCCAACACCAGCCGTCCGCCGTCACGAATCATTCGCAAGGCGAAATCCGTATCTTGATAGCCGTATGGCAATGCTTCATCATAACCGTCTAACTGCAAGAACCTCTCTCGCTCAATCAGCGCATGTGGTGCATAATGAAACACCGGTGGTAGCCAATCGTCGTTGCCGATTAGCCCGTAGGCAAATTGAAAACCAGACTTCTGAGCAATGTAGCGTGTGAAGGGGTCGCTATACAAGCTTTCATCGTGGCAAATCATGCCCTGCACTAATGCTCCGGGAAATTCACCGCTTCTTTTGAGCAATTCTGTCAAAGCATTGGATTTTGGGCGAATATCCTGCGCCAGCAACCAGATAAAATTTCCTTCGGCTGTACGCACAGCAAGATTAGTCGCTGCGGATTGACCGAGATGATCTTGACGCACGGATTTGACTTTCAGCTTTGAATGAGTCCAAGTCGTAGGATCAGTCGGTAAATCGGAACCGTCGTCCGCAATTACCACTTCAAGCTCAGTGCCTGCAGGAATAGTCATCGCTGACAGAGCATGAAACAGCCCGCGTAGTTGATCTCTGCCCTCGTAGTATGGAATGATTGCTGAAACGGATTTCATACTATCTCAGCAGAACTACTTTGCGATTCAGCACTTCCCTTTCATTCCCAACCCTGACAAAATAAACTCCGCTCGGAAGTTCACCTGCTGAGATCGACAGAGAATGATCGCCTTCACGCTGTAATTCCATATCGTCCTGCCACATAACCCTGCCATTAAGATTAACTAATCTTACATTAATGGGTGAAGGATACTTCAAGCTGAACTGAAGTTTTACCTCGCTATTGAAGGGGTTGGGGTAGAGGGATTGGATTATGAAGTTGGTGGGTGCTGACAGCTTATCTTGGTCAACAGATGCAGGTTGAAACCATCTGATAAAAATAGGTTCCTGAGTGAGCGGTATTGTACTATTAAGTTCATTCAGCTCATCAGTCAATGCTTCGCCAAACATATCAAACACCTGAAAATGCTCAAAATCATCAGGCTCGATTGGCAGGTAATCTACAGTATCCTGATCAGAATCAAAAAGAGCATCATACCAAACTACATCCATGTAAACGTTTTCCAAATCGTGCCAACCATACAAATACCTTAGTATTGTAACAGAGTTATGAGATGCATCTTCAAAATAATTGTACCAGTCCATATCATCATGATACTTTAAAAAGAAATCTCGCATAATAGGGTTTCTATACACATCCGCAGACATATACTCATCACCCCGCGGGTTAAATAGCCCAAAAAACGATCAGGTGGAAAGCCAACAATCGGCGTACAAATGCCCTTCAAGCCAAACGCCATACCCAACACCCATTTACGCGCCATATCAGCAGCGTGAAATCGCTCCTCGTATTCGGTCAAGCTGCCCTCGGCGAGCTGCATGGCTGCCTCGGCTGCCAGCCATGGTTTCAGTTCACCACCCGAATCTTGGACAACATGCTCAAATGCCCCCAGTTCGTCCCAGATAAAGCGTGGTTTCCAATGATAGCGGACATCAAACCAGTCCAGAAAGTCCGTCTGCCCTGCCATCACATCCATCCAATAAGTTGGTGGGATTCCATCGCGCGGATTCATTCGCCTTACTAAATCCTCCCATTGTCGATAGCGGAACGCATGACGCTCGTTGCGAGATTGAAGCAGTGTCAGCAGAGAATCCTGCACATCCTCGTTCGCTTCGCCCAGTCTAAACCACTCGCGTTCAAGTTGACTGATGTAATAAAATCCGCCGTGAGACACGAGGACTTCTCTGTCGTGGTCTTCACCAGCAGCGTGAATTGCGAGGTAAAAAGTTCGCAGGCAACGGACGTAATCTTCTATGTCCTGTTCATATGTATCTGGAGTAGTCTCCCACTCGTATTGCGGCTCCGGTCCGTAGCGGAAATATCTGACCTCTGGCTCGCCTTCATACTCGTAAATATGAATTGCCACTTGATAAGCGAAATCGTAGAGTAATTCCGAATAGCCATTTTCGGGCACCTCGTCACCAAGTGGAGTATCTCGGTCGAGGTCGTTCGGTGCTCTGCTTTCGCCACCGGTTGCCCAGCCCGATTGCATCTGAAACAGCAGCACTCCTTCCCCATTGTTGCGTTGGATAAAGTCCAGCATGTTGTCGAGCATATCCCAAGTGTACTCATCATCCTGTCGCTCAGTCCGCGCCCATGATATGCTGAAGGCGTCTTTGATCGCACCAAAGCTCTGGTAGAGGGAATCGGGAAGCTGAGCGTTGATGTTTCGCAGACCCCAATAGCCTTCGGCAAGGACAGAATTGGAATAAACAAAAATTGACAGAATCAAGAATTGAAATACTCGATTAATTGATTCTATTTTATTCAAGCTTATACTCGATCAATTGATACTCTGTAAAGGCATCTATTAAGTAAGGATTGTTGGTATATCGCTTGGATTTAATCAGTCCTACATCAGGTTTAATCCAACTTTCATAATAATGCTGCCAATCGATGACAATATCTTGCTTTTGTAAATAATGAATGCAATGTGTAAATTTACCGGCATCAACCTCCACTTCTTCTTCGCTGGAAAGGGTACTGAGAAGGAGAAAATAATGACCTAATGACCAATTATCGGCAGAATTTACTGGGTATTTATATAACACTCCTGCAATTTCCATCGATGATATTAGTTCCTCCAGTCCAAGCTCAGTATTTCTAAAATACCGCCATCGATCTTCATCAGATTTTATCAGCATACGATACCATGATTCCCCACCCTCAATAACAACCGGATCAGCAGACCATATTTCTATCTCTTTTCTTATCAGAGAATCAGGATTATAATAGTGAATTACTTCATATACCCACATGTTACCAATCGCAAGTGGTATAATTTCTAAGGGTGTCTCAACCGGAATTACAATTTCATTAACATCACCACAGCCAAGTAACATGAAAGTGAATAGGAAAATCGCAAGAAGTATAATGGAGGAATTGGCAGACGGTAATGTCTGTGCTCCCCAACCATTATCAGGCTGTGCGGGAATACTCTTAACTGCCACTCCCGCGAAAGCGGGAGTCCAGGAAGTACTTATTAATACTGGATTCCCGTTTTCACGGGAATGACAATTATGGTTACTTGCCGTATTCCCACACAGCCTGTTATGTATGAGGGTTTGTCCCACCCAATCGGTGGGCAGGGACGCCCGCCCTACCCATTTTGAAAAGTGATTATGGAACCACATCACCATTTCATCAGGTTTACCTGATCGATGTCCAAACTGCCCTTGCGTCGATATATGGTCACAATGATCGCCAGACCTACCGCCACCTCCGCAGCAGCGACTGCCATCACGAAAAAGACAAACACCTGTCCATCGATATTTGGCAGATAGCGGCTAAACGCTACAAACGTCAGGTTGGCAGCATTAAGCATAAGCTCTATCGACATGAAAATTATAAGCACATTGCGACGGGTCAAAACACCTCCCAGACCAATAACGAACAGGATTGCCGAGAGCCCCAAATACCATTCTAAGGTTACAGTCATGATGCCTCCCCGCCTTTGGTTTCAACGGATTTTGGAGGTTCTTCTCGCTTTACAAGCGACACCACACCGACAATTGCGACCAACAGCAATACAGATGCAACCTCAAAGGGGAGCATATACCTGCCGAAGAGCACACTGCCAATTGATTCAATGGTTCCCATATTGGGATCGAGTTCGGCGTTATAGCCCAATGAGCCACGGAGAGCGGTTACCACAATTAGAAAAACGCCAGCTGCTGCAGCAAAGCCCAGCCAACGCCTGATTGCTCCAATTCGCTCCCAGTCCTGAGCTTTACTGAGGTTTAGCATCATCACCACAAACACAAACAACACCATGATCGCTCCCGCATAGACGATGACCTGAAATGCTGCTAATAACTGAGCACCGAGCATCACATACAGTATTGCCAGACTGAAGAAGGCAAGCACGAGGTATAATACCGAATTTATCGGACTACGCTGTGTGATGACCATGATAGCTGCGCCAATTGACATTAATGCTATCACAATAAAAAGAATGGCTTCCATATATCAATACCTAAATATTAAAAGTTACTATTTTCTCTTTTATGCCAGAAATATCCAGCTATAAACTATAAATCAGATTACTATAAATCAGATTACTTAAGAAAGTTGAAATCGCCAACGAAATTAGAAACATCAAACCAAACACTACTGCAGTTGCCCACGCCCATTTCCTTTGAACACTAAGAAAATGCTCCACGGAATCCCAACGGCGATTTTTCCATGCCCACTCGTTTCCTTTAATCAGCAGTACAAACTGCATGACTACCCCAATAAATGGCAAAATGCACAGCCAAGCAATGTGAACACGCATGGCTGTCCCCCAGATCACGTTCAAGCCAAATGCGCCCCAGTTTAATCCCCTTGCCTCTTCGGGGAATTCGCCATCATTTCGACCCGGGTGAATTGGGTCATGACCCTTATTACCCACAAATTCATTGAACCGGTCATCTTCGCTACCTACTCGTGGTCTTGACATCTGCTATCCTACTTCCAGATGATAAAGTGTATCCGACCAATAATACATTTTTGTGACACCAGGTGACCTATAAATTATCCAGCTCCTTGCGAAACTCACCAATATCCTTAAACTGGCGATATACAGACGCAAAGCGAATATATGCCACTTCATCTAACTCTCTTAACTTTTCCATTACCATCGACCCGATCTCTGAAGATGCAATTTCCTGCCGAGCTAACTCATGGCACTTTTCTTCAATTTCGTTTATCATCTTCTCTATATTTTCGGTTGATACCGAGCGTTTTACGACTGCCAGGCTTATTCCGCGTTTCAGCTTTGAGCGATCATACGGCTCGGTGCGACCATCCGTTTTGGTCAGCATCAGTGGCGATTCCTCGATGTATTCGTATGTGGTGAATCGAGCACCACAACCGAGACATTCGCGCCGCCGGCGTGTAGCAAGCCCACCACGCTTTGAGCGAGAATCGACAACCTTGTCTTCAAGATGTTCACAATATGGGCATTTCATCCTATCATGCCGGAATAGTGTACAAGGGAAATTGAGACGTTAGCTCCAATACTTCACCTCGGACAGTACTTATGTTTCCCTCGTCTTCCATATTATTCAAAACTCTCGCTATCATCTTGCCAATAGTTTTCATCTCACCGGTTCTCATTCCGCGCGTAGTCAGTGCTGGAGTTCCTATCCTAACTCCCGACGTGAGAAAAGGCTTCTGTGGGTCATTGGGAACCATGTTCTTGTTGGTAGTTATCCCTGCCGATTCCAAAGCTTTTTCTGCCGCTTTCCCCGTCAATCCACGCGAAGACAAATCCAAGAGGACGAGATGATTGTCTGTCCCGTCGGTTACCAAATTAATATCTTCAACTAAAAGCGTATCTGCCAGAGCAGAAGCATTAGCCACTACTTGGGTCTGATACTCTTTGAATGAGGGCTGAAGTGCCTCCAAAAATGCCACTGCCTTGGCAGCAATAACGTGCATCAATGGACCTCCTTGACCACCGGGAAAAACCCAGGCGTCAATGGCTTGAGGAAGTGTCTTTGGCTTGGGCATTCCACCCAATACAAATTCACCGCTCTCCACATTGCTGATTATCATTCCACCTCGTGGTCCACGTAAGGTCTTATGAGTTGTTGAGGTGACAATATCGGCAAATTCCAAAGGACTTGGATGCAATCCTGTGGCTACCAACCCCGCTATGTGCGCTATATCAGCGATGTGAAATGCCCCCACATCATCACATATTTCGCGTACCCGATCAAACTCGATAATGCGAGGGTAAGCGGATGCGCCAGTGATAATTAACTTGGGTCGATGCTTTTTTGCCAGCGAAGCCATTGCATTATAATCTATCCTGCCAGTTTTTGGCGAGGTTTCATATGATACTACATTGAACAACCGACCAGAGAAGCTTACATCGGCACCGTGTGTCAGATGACCGCCATGATTCAAATGTAGCCCCATCACCGTGTCACCCGGCTTAGCCAAGGTCAGATAAGCTGCCATATTTGCCTGACTTCCCGAGTGAGGCTGGACATTGGCGTATTTTGCACCGAACAGCTTCTTTAGCCTGAATCGCGCTTTGCCCTCAGCAATATCAACATGCTCACACCCGCCATAATATCGGTGGCGCGGATATCCCTCAGCATATTTGTTGGTCATCACGGAACCCATGGCTTCAAGTACGGCGGGACTGACAAAATTTTCCGAAGCAATCATCTCCAGCGTTTCGACCTGACGGCGGGTTTCAGCCTGAATGGTGGCAAAAATGTCAGGGTCGGTCACCTTCAAATGCTCGAAGTGCATCTCAGCACCGATACCCTGCCATGAAATGTTCGACTGTGTGTCAAATGCTGTCATATTATAAAATATTTTTCACCATAATAGACCCTATACTTGTGACTGCGGAATTATATTAATCCGCAATAACTCTATCGGATGCGCCCTCAATTTTCCCAACTCGTCGCTGATGCCTGCCCCCTTCAAATTCACCCTCAAGCCAACGCTCAAGAATATCAGTTGCTATCAATTTTCCCGACAGCCATGCACCCATAATCAATACATTCGCATTGTTGTGTTTGCGACTATATTCGGCTTGAATTGCGGATGTACAAAGTGCTGCCAATACGCCATCTACTTTGTTGGCTACCATAGACATTCCAATCCCAGTGCCACACATCAGGATAGCTCTGTCACAGTTTCCGCGAGCTACAGACTCCGCAGCAGGGCGACCCATATCAGGATAATCACACGGATTTGGCGATTCACATCCGTAATCTACTACCTCGTGTCCAAAATCGTAAAGCTGTTGTTTGATAAATTCTTTCATCTCAAAACCTGCGTGATCTGAAGCAACCGCTATTCTCATTTAATCTCCTAATTTATTGAAATATCACTTAATACGCTAATTATCCATCAAGGCTTTTTAAGTAGCTATCAATATACTTAATTTCTGCCCAACTTTTGTTAATCCATTTATATTGTGACCCGACCGGCAACACCTTCGTTTTATTCATAAATCGATCCTCTTTAGCCGGGATTAGCTCACTGGCTTTCAGAAAGTGCATTCCGCGCTCACCATCGCTGGAGGCATCAATATCAGATGAAGCTGAAGCTTTCTTATATAAGCCGTAAGCTATTAAAAACACTAATTTATCATTATACTTGGGGGCGTTTTCGCCTGATGAAATGTCAGCCGATGCTTGGTAAGCGTCGCCAAGCAAAATCCAGGCAGAGCCAGCGTTTGGATCAGCAGACAGTGCCTTTTTAGACCAAGTCCTTACCTTACCCCAATTTTTCAATGCCAAATAATCTTCGCCAATTGCAACCATTGCATCACTATTTTTAGGCTCCAAAGATACAACCTTCTTATAAGCAGCTATTGCAGCTTGAGTATTTTCAAGATTGTCATTGGCTTTTGCTTGCCCGTTCCAACCTTTAGCATCGTCCGGTACCTGTTCTGAATAATTTCGATATTCGTCCGCTGCTTCCTTATTCATGCCTTGATCGAGAAGAGCGTTGGCGTATGATAGCCTGCGCGCAAAATCAGTTGGAAAGGCTGCGACGCCTTCCTTTAGAGTTTGCAAAAATTCTTCTGGGTCACGCTGCGTCATGACGAGAAGCTCATATTTTTTTCTGAGTGACTCATCATCGGGCAACATTTCCATCAGTTCTTGGTAGGTGTCAATCGCTCCATCAAAATCCTCAGCCTTGATATACATTTCTGCCAAAGTCAATTTGAATTCAACATTTTCCGGTTTAATTCTGATGGCTTCCAATTGCTGCTCAATAGCATCATCATATTGTCCCATGCCCTTATACATATGCGCCCAGCTTCTATGCAAATAGTCGTCATCAGGGAAATATTTTATACCTGTTTCGTAATTTTTTATTGCTCCTTGGTGATCCTTCAGGTTTATGCAACAATCTGCCAACGCCCGATAAACATTTATTTTATGATCATAATCATAGGTCAATACGCTATCGTAATACTGCTTAGCAGTTTCATAATTTCCATGTTTCCAGTCCTCGTTAGCAAAACTTCGGTATTTGCCAATCAAAAAATCCAATTCTTCTTTGGAAAGTGTTTGAGCTTCTTCAACCTCAGTCGTCTCTTCGCCTTCTAAATCCGGCAGAGGAGCACAACCAGCTATAAATAAAAGCGTTAAAAGCATTATCATGAACTGATCCCATGAATATTTTGTAGGCAAATCGCCCATAATTATCTGACCTTTCAATATTATCGCCCTTCCCTAAATCCTTTGAACCAATGTTCAGAGTTGTTAAATCCAACTGTAATAACTGCAAATTTTTCTGCGACTCCATCATCGCTCTGTGACCCCATCATTCCAAGCTCGAGCGCAATATCGATTCGTGAAAGCCCGCGGTTAAACGGTATGCCTAAGCCACCAGTCAATGCTGTACGATTTGATTGATTTCCGCTGAGGCTTTGGGCATAATGTTCCTGGTTGTAAATCCCTGCTCGATATGTAATCAGTCGCCATATGGGGTCAAAAGCCCGGTAACCGGGCATCCACTCCCAACCAAAAGAAAGCCTTAAGGCATCCTCAAGCGTGTTATTGGGGTCAGTTGCTTCATTCACCGATCCCCAGCCTTTCCAAGCCAATTCACCGGCAAAAGCATGTTTACCCATAATATGACCTACACCGACAGCGACTTCCAAAGGAACATCCAATTCGTCGTCAAGAATTGTGGTTGAGTCCAATTGTATAATTTTTACATTTCTACTCAACTCCTGACGTTCTATCAGGTTCTGACGCTGTATACGAACGGAAACAGGACTGTTGATAGCCAAACCAAACATCCATTGGGGTGACACCTTGTAGTGTGCAGATGCACTGAGACCAAACCCCTTGTATCGATCACTTTTCAAATAGGTTGTTGCCCAAGATGTGGCATCGGGAAACTCAACTTGCCAATATCTTTCCGACTTGCCAAATATCCCTCGCGCACCAATGCCGAACCTAAATTTTTCGCCATATGGAAATGACATTCCCAGAATTCCTTGTGACATCCCGCCTGTGCCGTTGTGCTTCTCAATAGTAGAACTCCAGTCTTGATCTGCACTGCCGGTAACTGCCCAATCATAGCTCACCCGGGTTATGTGACTGATTGCCAGCCCAAGAAAAGTGCTCTCGCCCACCGGCACTGCTATGGCTATGCCGGAAAGACCACCTTGATCTCGCAAATCGCTGCCATAAACATCTTCAACAGATGTCCTCGTAATATTGCCTCCCAAACCAAGTCGGGCAGTAGCAGGACCGCTCCAGGCGGCAATATTGCGCCGATCAAGACTAAGTGTGTCGAGGATCGCCAGTGAAGTGTAACCCATTCCGCTTGACCGAGCATTGGCTGATTCAATCAGTAGCCCATGTCCAAGGCTGGAAAACGGGGATTCAGCCCTGACCGTCGAACTAATCAGACACATCACAATCACGGCGAGTGTTATATTCTTTATTATCGATGTCATCGTACCAACTCCGTGTAGTAAATCGATAAGCGCGGACGCATCGATGGGTCAGGGTGGCTTGACGAATAGTAAGCTGATCTGTTTATGTCCAAACCTTGGGAAGATGAATGCAAGGATAATCCAAAGTTAAATTCTGGTCCAGTCGCCCAATCGACCACTGGTGAAGTCACGATAATTTGTAAGGTATCCAGAGCAGAGTCTATCGCAGTTGAAAAAAATGCAAAGCCGGCATATGCAGCCGAATCTGGAAATGTAAAACCAGTAGAATCTGTTAGCTTAAATGGCGATATAGAAAGCAATATAGGCAATATATTATCATCATCCGGGACCTTATGAAGCAAGAGCGTCGCTCGATTTACCACGATATGAAATTCATCCTGAGCCTGCCATAAATCGCTTAAATCAAAGCGTAGGTTAGATTGAAAATTAACACCACTGCCGACAATGAGATTTTCACTGGGGTCAATCGGTTCATGCTTTAAGATATAAGAATCTCTGCTTGGAAAAATCGAAAGAGTATCCCAATCCATCACCTCAGACCCTGTGCTATCTACAGACATAAAACCTAGAATTAGTTCCAATTTCGGTTTTATAGAATCTCCAAGGGCACCCCGTGAGCGAAATCTAACAATTTGGCTTGAAATCCCACCCGGTTCTTCTGCTGATAAACTTACAGTTAAGGGAATAGATTTTAACGTGTCCTCTGCTGAAGTGTCTGCCTCGCTGATTTCGATTGCCCTCAGCCAACTCCGTACCCATTCATGGGGTACATTAACCTCATAACTTGCACTGTCTTCAGCAATGGAAATGGAGCTGAAAGTAGTATCCATAATCACTTGAGATAGCTCTTCCCAGCTTGGCGGGTCGGATTCTTCCCAATAATAATTTGATAGTTTATGATCAACATTTAATCCTCTATCCGCACCTATACTGCCTTGGTGAGACAAACTTAGCTTTGCATCAATTGTGACAATTGAATCGACTGGAGGAAACCCCAATAGGTCGAAGCTGAGAAGAGACGAGGAAGTCACCCCTGCGGCACTACCGACATATAGGTATGGGCTTGAGCCCGTACTGACAGTTTCTGCGATATAGCTCGTATCCGCTTCAATTGGTGCAGTTATAACTCGAGTTGTGCCGTTCAGGTCGGTTCCGACACTGCTGCCGACCGCACCATCTGGTTGTGCGCAACCGGAAATTAATAAAAGAATGGCAGTCAGTACTAATGATAAAAATTTCAAATATATGTTCTAACCAGTTTGATCTATGTAATAATGTTAAGAGTCTGTAAATAAGAACCGGTAGCGTAGGCGTCCCTGCCTGCGTATGCTATTAACGCACGGAGGCGTATGCTACTGACTCATACCAAGCTACTCTAGCTTGCTTAACTAATCAATATAGTATGGTCATAATCACGGGTCAAGGATAAGCGAATTTGAATGATAGTAAGCAAAAATTATAGGCGATTGCGTGGGGTGAAATTCACCTGCCAAAAACTATTAATCGGCGCGGTCCGTGAGCACCGAGAACCAGCGTTTTTTCGATGTCTGCGGTTCGGCTTGGACCTGTTATAAGAGTGTAGGTCAGGTCGGGACTAATATCAGCGTAGAATTCAGCGGAATTTTTGTACATGATCCTGTCATCCCAAATAATAACATTAACTTCCGGCAGTGTGCTACAGAGGCGATCCCCGTGGTATTGCGAGCGTAGCACCACCGAGCCTGTGTCAGAAATTAAGGCTTGAGCAATACTAACCCCTATATCCGAATTGCCCACCAGATCGACGACCTCAGAATTTGACATCTTACTATCGAGATCAAAATCGATTAAAATATCCGCATCATTGGAAATAATTTTCTTGTCATCATCAGAAAACACGCCTCGGCTTATTGCTAAGCTTCTCAGCCGGTTTTTTTTCAAGAATTTTACTAATAGAATCGCCAATTCTTGTTTTGAATTAATCTGAACATATTCTCCATTAACCTCGGTCAGGCGATTGATGAATAATTCTGTCATTTTATCCTTCACCTATTCGCCTTCCTTGCTTTGTACAGATCACGAAATGAACGCTTTGCTGGCTGAAATGGGTTCTTTTTCAGCACCACGCTGAGTAGCTTGTTCGCAGTGCGAAACAGAGTGCTGCCGATTTCGTAACGCTGAGGAGTCTGCATGGTAACCTTCCATGTCACTGCCGCGGCTTTGTGTAATAACGGCTTTTCGCTATGGTTACGAATGCCGAGCAACATGCGTGGAATGTCGATCTTGACGGGACAAATGTCCTTACAGGCACCACACAATGAGGACAGTTCGGGCAGTTCGGGCTGGGACATTGGCACATCACCGAGCAGGTTAGAAAGCACTGCGCCCATCGGTCCGGGATATGTTGTGCCATAGGCGTGACCACCCACGCTGCGATAGACCGGGCAGATATTCAAGCAGGCACCGCACCGAATGCACAGCATCATCTCGCGATACTCGGGGTCTTGCATCGCCGCGGAGCGTCCATTGTCGAGCAGAATCATGTGCATCTGTTCGGGACCATCTTCGCCTGTTTGGGTTGGTTTCAGGAGATGAAAATATGCAGTCGCTCGCTGACCCGTTGCAGAGGTGGGCAAGAGTTGCATGATCGGGTCTAAATCTTGGGGTTTTTCGAGAAACTTATCGATGCCTGCTACAGTAATGTATAGCGGGGGCACGGAGAGACCCATTTTTACATTGCCCTCGTTCTCGACAATAGCGATGTGCCCGGTCTCTGCGATCATAAAGTTTGCACCGGAGATGGCGAATTGCGCCTCTGTAAAACGATCTCGCATGAGTTTGCGGGCGATTGCGGTCAGTTCTTCGGGGTTGTCTGTATAATCGACACCGAGCTTGTCGGCAAACAGCCTGCCGATGGATTCGCGGGAGCGGTGTAAAGCGGGAGCGGTGATGTGCGAGGGTGGCTCACCGGCGAGTTGAACGATGTATTCGCCGAGGTCTGACTCGACGGCATCGATACCGTGGGCTTCGAGCTGCTGTCCGAGCCCAATCTCCTCAGTGACCATGCTCTTTGACTTCACACCCTTGATAGCGTTCTCCTCCTTCAAAAGTTTAAGCACAATATCGCAAGCTTCTTTCGCTGTCGAAGCATGATGAATCACGCCACCGGCAGCTACGAACCTGTCCGCAAACTGGTCTGAATAAGCTTGAAAGTTATCAATCGAGCGTTGGCGCACCTCACGAGCAGTAGCCCTGACCGCCTCGAAGTCAGACATCTCGGCAACGAGGTGATCGCGCTTTTTGACAGATAGAGTTGTGCTTTTTAGGACGGCACGAGTTAGGTGCTCGTTGTTTAGAGCTTTGGTTATTCGTTTTTTTACGTGGGTCATTTTATTTTGTTATTCAGCACTCAATTTGTCATTCCCGCGAAAGCGGGAATCCATCTTTGTAATTCTGGACTTGATGCAGAATACAGTTATTATTCTCAACAGGCACGTGGTGCCGATTAATATTGAGCTTATAGTTAAATATCCCTACAAGCCAAATTCTTCTCCCCACCTGCTATTGCAGGGGGGGACTTAAGGGGGGGGTCTTCCCCACCCAAATCAAATTTATCACCTAATATAAGCAACCACAACCCCCCTTTTATTCCCTCCTTCAATAGAAGTGGGGAGCCGGAATTATATTAATACTCTGAATCTAAAATCCTCGCCAAATGAATCGTCTGCTGAATCCCACCCCTCCGCTTGATTTCAGCCTTCATGTGCATGAGGCAGGAGTCGTCAACGCCGGTGATATATTCCGCTTCGCTGGTTGCAAGCTTGTCAATCCGCCGTGCGGTGATGCTACCCGATAGCTCGGGAAATTTCGCACTGAACGCACCTCCAAAACCGCAGCACTCGCTGGCATCAGGTTCATCAACCAACTGTAATCCCTCAACCTTGGTCAATAGTTCGCGATAGTTGTGGGGTATTTTACTTTTACAGACGCCGTGCAGGAAATGGCAGGAGTTGTGCAGGCTCACCCTATGTGGAAAGACGGCTCCAAGATCCGTCACGCCGAGCTTCTCCACCAAAAACAGGCTGAACTCAAATGTCCGCTCGCCCATAGATTCCCATGTCCGCAGCAGTTCGCCCGTCAAGCCTACCTCGGCGTAGTGATCCTGTACCATGTTAACGCATGATCCACTTGGTGAGACGATCACTTCGCTATCGCCGAAAACGCGAACGAACCGTTCCGCTAACGAGCACGCCTCATCACGGAAACCTGTGTTGAACAGCGCTTGCCCGCAACAAGTTTGTCGCTCGTCAAAGTGAACCTCGTGCCCGAGTTTTTCGAGCACATTGACCACTGCCATGCCCGTTTGCGGGGAAAATTGATCCACAAGGCAGGGGATGAAGAGAGATATTTTCATTTATTCGTCAATTGTTTTCAATAGTTACTTATTTATTCGTCATTATTTAATCTGTCATTCCCATAAAATGGAGGACTGATAACAGGGCAAAATTGCACAGCCAATCCCTCATTAACAATAACTTTATGGGCTCCCGTCTTTAGTCATGTACGATACTACCGTCCTGGCGAGGAATGCAACGACGTGAAACTCGTCTTTATCCCCATAACGTTAAATAAAAAATGCTTCCATTTCCGCCATACCACCAACAAATACCCAAAATTTATTCACATATCTTTCACCACACCGTACTACATACTATCTGAAAATAATTAATTTCAGACGAATATAATATAAATTGTGGTACTTTTTCGATGCCTGAAATTAAATTTTCATATATAAATGTGTTTTCTACGTTGCTAATCCTTGCCTTGATCGGTTGTTCGCAAGATGGCAGTGCCGAGGAGGAAAAAATAGACTTCGCGAAAAATAATCTAAGCTCTTCGCTCTCGCCTTACTTGCGCCAGCATAAGGATAACCCTGTCAATTGGCAACAATGGAAGGCAGCAACCTTTGCCGAAGCACGATTGACAGACATGCCCATATTCCTCTCTATTGGCTACTCAGCCTGTCATTGGTGCCATGTGATGGAGCACGAATCCTTTGAAAACGACTCTATCGCAGCTTTTCTTAATGCAAATTTTATTTCCATCAAAGTGGATCGCGAAGAACACCCCGATGTGGACGAAATCTATATGTCAGCGGTGCAAATGCTGACCGGCTCTGGCGGGTGGCCAATGTCGGTTTTTCTCACTCCTGATCTGAAGCCGTTCTTTGGTGGGACATATTTTCCACCCACCAGTCGGTTTGGCAGACCTGGCTTTATGGAAGTGCTGAACCAAATCGCCGATGCTTGGGAAAATCGACGAGATCAGATAAACATGGGTGCTGTCCAGATAGCAGAGGCTATTCAGTCCATGCACAACAAAAAAAGCGCACCGGATGACTATGACCGCAAAATTACCGATCAGGCCGTAGCTGCACTTAGCCAGCGGATGGATTGGTCGGATGGTGGATTTGGTCCAGCACCAAAATTCCCCCCCACTGGTCAAATTGACATCCTACTGAGAGTTCACAACCGCACTAGTGATAAACAGTTGATTCATATGGCAGAGCTAACCCTGCGTAAAATGGCAGATGGCGGGATTTTCGATCAAATCGGTGGTGGATTCCATCGCTATTCAACTGACTCAAAATGGCTCACGCCTCACTTTGAGAAGATGCTGTATGATAATGCCCTGTTGACTCGCTCCTATCTCGATGCCTATCTCGTCACCGGTGATGAATATTATGCCAACATCGCCCGCCGGACGCTCGATTGGGTACTGAAGGAAATGACCGACCCGGCAGGTGGTCTTTATTCATCCCAGGACGCAGACTCAGATGGCGAGGAAGGACTGTTTTACATTTGGAAACCATCAGAAATTGAAGCTGTAATTGGTGCGAAAGATGCTGCTGATTTCAATGAAATTTACGGTGTTACCGACAAAGGTAATTTTGAACACAGCTCAACTATTTTAAGCGTAATTAATAAGCCCTTAGATGTTAGGGGCACTCCCTCCGCTGAATGGTTGGCGGATGTCTGGGAAAAACTCTACAATGACCGTGAAAAACGGATACACCCCCATCGTGACGACAAGGTGTTGACCGATTGGAACGGGTTGATGATTGCGGCACTTGCCGCCGGACACAGAGTGCTTGGCGATGAAAAATATCTGGTAGCTGCCACTAAAGCTGCTGACTTTTCAATGCAGACTATGTGGCAAAACAACCAGCTTCTGCACAGTTACCTTGGCGGAACTGCCGGAATTGATGGATTGCTCGATGACTACGCTTTTCAGCTTGATGGCTTGATTGAGCTGTATCAAGCTGGGTTTAATCCCAAGCGTCTGCAACAGGCTGAAATGCTGGCTGACAAGATGATAGAGCTGTTTAGCGATGACGAGCATGGTGGGTTTTATCACGTTCCTGAGGGCAGAAAAGACCTGATGGTTCGTCCGAAAAGTGGCTATGACGGAGCTATCCCATCAGGAAATGCGATAGCGGCACAATCATTGCTAAAACTCTATCAGTTGGATGGCAATGCCGATTATCTCGATGTTGTGGAAAAATCAGTGCGCAGTTTCGCAGCGGACATGAAAAAAAGCCCCATAGGATTCCTGCGGTTCGGGAGTCTGATTGAGGAGTTGACTGGTCCATTGCAACAAGTTGCCATTATCGGAAATGGGGTTGAAGGGTCGTCTAATGAATTGCTTGCAACAATCAATAATCAATATATGCCAGGAACGGTCATGGCTTACAGTCCTGACGGTAAAGTGGCAGGAGTTGCGTTACTCGCAGACAGATCTGCGATAGATGGACTGCCCGCCGCGTATTTCTGCCATAATTTTGCTTGCGAGTTTCCGGTTACAAAGCCGGATGATCTACAGAAACTGATTGTAGCGGCGAAATAGAGATTGTGAATATAGTTATAAATTTTAGACTAAATTGAGTAAATAATGTTATATCGAAGTATTTCTATTCTGATGATTCTGACCATCACTCTTCCTGCATTGGCAGTGTTACCACCAGCTAATGTCGATAACCTATACGAGAGAATTCCCGCCATTTACGCGATTACTGGCAATACAGAGTCTGATGCGGTTCGATTTGATTGGTCGTCGGTTTCAGAATTTACATCCAATAATTGGCAGGTGCTCAGGTATCAGCGCAGCGGTTATATTGCCCAGATAGTGGGTAGCCCGATTAATGCACTTAATAAACACGCTTCTGATACAGAGGTTACGAGCGAAGTTAATACATTGGCAAATCAGATAGGAACTGAATTTGGGCTTTACGATTTTGATTTTCTTATCACAAAGGTTAACAGGTTCAATGATTTAATCAGCGTATTTGTTCAAGTCGAATTTGAAGATCATAAGGTTTATGGTGCATTTATGGCTTTCACGTTCACGACAGCTGGAAATCTTGTTTCGGTCAAAGGGCGCGGATTTGGCTCAGATATGCAGGGTGGTTTTTCGTTAGATAACGCCCAAGCCGTAGAAATAGCACTTCAAACAACGGAGCTATCTAAGGCAGAATCACTTACCGAACAGGTTTGGTTGCCCATAGTATCTTCTGATGGCGAAACCATACTTCGAGCAACAATTCAGGTAGATTTGAGCCCCAATGATCCCTCACTCAGACCAGCAATTTATATAGATGCCAGTAATGGTGAAGTATTGGCTGCCGAGAACAGAATTTATTATGACCGTGTGGATGGACAGATTCAGGGTGAATTTCTGCCATTATTTCCGCGCGGTGGAACTGCAGTTGCTCCATTTTCCGATGAATTTATCCGTATCGACAACACCCAGCTTTTTACCGATGCAAATGGTGAATTTGGTTTGGAGGTAGATGCCAACAATGCGCCTTACGACATTTACAGTGAACTGCGTGGTCGCTGGGTCAATGTTAATTATGATGATGGCGCGGATGCAACCTACCGCTTCAGGATGGAGGAAGGTGGCGAAGTGGAAGTTCTGTGGATTGATGACAATGCGCGGTTGGATGAAAGATGCTTGTATTTCCATACAAATTTAATTCACAATTACTGGAAAGCATTAGACCGAAATTTTAATGGTATGGATTATCCGGTACCCGCGACATGTATGGTTGGAAATAATTATGATAACGCATACTGGAATGGGCAGGGGATGTTTTTTGGTGACGGCGATCAGCGTGATAATTTTGCTCTGCTTGCCGATATTGTTTATCATGAGTTTGGACATGGTGTAACAGGACATATTTATCCCCGCGGTGTCTTGCCCTATACTGGTGAGCCCGGTGCGCTGAACGAAGCTTGGTCGGATTATTTTCCTTGCTCAATTACCGATGAACCATTGGTTGGTGAGGGCGGGATGCGTGGCGGAAGAATTCGAAATATCGATAACGAATTTAAGCATAATCCACCGAATTGGGGTGAGGTTCATCAGGACAGCCGAATCATTTCCGCAGCGATGTGGCACTCGCGTGAAATTCTCGGATTGGAAATCACCGACCCGCTGTTTCACTATACGCGCTATCTGTATGGCAATGATTTTATGGAATACTTTACGGATATTCTGATCACAGACGATGACGATGGTGATATTACAAATGGTTCACCACACGGCTTTACGCTTTATGAACAATTTGGCAGGCATGACATTGGTCCCGGTGCAATCCCGGATTTTACTACTAAGAATTTTTTCTTTGACGATGACGCAGACGGTGCGGAAGGTAATCAAAACAACCAATGGGAAGCCGGCGAGAGTATCCGGTTGGAAGTTGAGCTATATCGCATAGGGACGCTGTTCCCGCCGGCTGCGGAGGATGTGTTAATAGAAATTACCTGCGATCACCCAGCCATTGAGATTCTGCGTTCGCAGGCAAATTATGGCAATATGCATGTTGATGATCGCCGTCGTGGAGAAGAATCGTTTCTCATTCAAATAAATGAAGATGCTGAGCTGAGCTTCGCACATTTTACCATGACCATCACTGCAAGTAATGACTTTCAGTCCGTATCTACATTTCGCATCCCAATTGGCAGACCAGCGATTTTACTCATCAAGGATGGCAGGAACGATATTGATCGAACGGCATTTTATGAGGAATCACTGGACAGCCTGGGTTTAGTTTACGATCAGTTGAAGCTTTCTGACCCGATAATTGCTGTAAGGGATCATATGCAAGCCTTCAGCACAGTTGTTTGGTACACTGGGGATGGCAAAAATGGGATATTGGAGCTAAATGACAGACGAGCGTTAGAGAATTTCTTAGATGGCGGGGGAAACCTGTTGCTGACCGGGCAGTCAGCCGGTGAAGTGGTTGGAGCACAAGACTTTTTCCGAGACTTTCTAGGGGTTGAAAACACTCTCGACTCCGTTCGTCACTTCGACGTGATTGGTGTTGATGGCGATCCGGTTTCGGACAACCTTTGGCTTTTGTTGATAGGCAGTCCCGGTGCATTAAATCAGCAACGCCCCGGAGCCGTGCGGGCAATTGAGCCTGCGGTGGAGATTTTCCATTGGACTAATGAATTTCTTGGTGAACCAGCAGCGGGTGTGCGGCGAATAGATCCCGATACCAACTCCAAGACAATCTTCCTCAGCTTTGGATTGGAAGCGGTCAGTGGACGTGGACCGACAGTTGCTCGGCGAGTAGCCTTAAGCAGTATGCTTCAATGGTTGGATGTTCCTGTCAGTGTGGAGCGCAGTGTTCATCAACCAGAATCATTTGAGATACTAACGCCTTATCCAAATCCGTTCAATTCGGCGATCACCTTGCAAGTCAGGGTCGGTCAGTCTGAAACAGTTAATTTCAGCATTTATGATCTGACCGGAAGGTTAATGGCAACGGGTGATATTGAGACAATAGCTGGCTTGAATAAATGGTCAATAGATAGCTCGGCATGGGGATCGGGAATATATTTTGCGAGGATAAAGGGACGTTATCAGCAGCACACATTCCGGTTGGTTCAATTGAAGTAATAATAAAAAGGCAGGGCTCGAATTCTTTCAAGCTCTGCCTTTTTACAAATTTCTGGAAATCAATCTAATTTTTACCTAAGCGTCAAGCCCAAGCCAACTGCAATCGCCGAATACTCACCCAACGAATAATCTGCATTGATTGTGATAAATGGCATTTCAAATCTTACCCCAGCAGTAAAACGAGTGGTGTTGTTACCTTCAAGATCGAGAGAAATATCAGTGTCAGGTAACTCGCCATTTGGATCTTTAAAAGTATAATTGACTTTTAAGTCAGAAGATTCAAATCCCAACCCGACATAGGGGGTGAGTGTGAATCCCAAACCAACAGTCATAGAAGCTCTTACTCCAAAAGACGAGTGGTTTGATTCTAACAGGTCGCCAATTTCCAGTTTTTGTGATACATATTGAGCAGTGATCGCCACTGGGAATAGCGGAATTGGGATATATTGCGATAAACTATGACTGATTCCAAATCCCATAAAGTTTATGTCTCCAAAATCATCAGTTTCAATGGTTGGTGAATACCGGAGCATTACTTCTGTGCCAAATGGAAGCCCTACCGAAGCCTGTGGCACAACGAGGGGAATAGACTCAAAGCCTGTACCTGCAACAATAATTGGGGGCATACTCGCCAGCATTGCAGCCCATTCAGAGGTACCCTTGAATAAGTTAAGATCATCTTCAGACATTCCACCTTCATCCAAAGCCTTACTCAGCGCTTCTTCAGCTCCTGAAGGGGCAAGTGTCACAGCGTCTTTACTGCCAAAAACTGTCGGGGCAGTCTTGTCGGGATAAACATCGTTCAAGTTAATGGTTATTGTATCATCTGTAACCATGCCTACGGGAACTGCTACATATAAGTTATCGAAAACAAACTCAAATTCTGTGTCCTCATCGGATACAGTAACCACCGACAATTTGATTCCAACATCAAACCCAAGAAGACCATGAACTTTTCCAGTGTGGTACAATCCAGAATTCATCCCTGTTCCAAATGCGGTTGCAAATGGACCAATATAGCCTTCAGCATTTTTGCCGACTAACTCTTTCAGCTGCTCTTCAAAGCCCTTGGCAGCTTCAGAATTTTGAACAGTACCCAAGGCAAACAAGGCGATTAATAAAAATATTAGTGTTCGTTTCAATTACTTCTCCATTATTAAAATTGTATATTTTGGCAACAAATATACCGTGAAATTGATCTATTTACAACTCTTACTTGTTGGATTCTACTTCAGTAAATTGCTTCCTTTACATTAGGGATGCTAATGTTTAATATCAAATGAAGCTGTGATACAAACACAAAATTTTACGCCACCTGCTTACTTTCCTTTAATGAATTATTTATAGCAGGCAACAAAGCAATATCCAACACCTCATCCAAGGATCTCACAAAGCGAAACTGGAGCTTGTCCTTGACAATCTGTGGGACCTCTTCGAGGTCGGAGCGATTGCCCTCGGGGCATATCACTATTTTCATCTCCGCCCGAGCCGCTGCCACAGATTTTTCTCGCAAGCCACCGATGGGCAATACCTTGCCGTGAAGCGTTATCTCGCCGGTCATGGCGACATCATGCCGCACTACCCTGTTTGTGAATAGTGAAACCATTGCCGTGGTCAAGGTTACTCCTGCTGAAGGTCCGTCCTTAGGTGTGGCTCCCTCTGGAATGTGTATATGAAAATCATGCGTTTTGAAATAATCCTCAGCAATACCGAAACCATCTGCATGTTCGCGCAAATATGACATGGCAATGTCGGCAGATTCCTTCATAACATCTCCAAGCTGACCCGTAATTTTGATTTGACCTTTGCCCGACATTGATATTGCTTCAATGTAAAGCATCACTCCGCCAACCTGAGTCCATGCCAGTCCATTTGCTATTCCCACACAAGATATTTTGTCCGCACCAAGCGGCATTACTTTGTGAGCCCCAAGATATTTGGTGTAATTCTTCAGCGTGATCGAAATTTTTTCCGTGCTTCCCTCGGAAATTTCAATTGCCACCTTCCGGCATACCTTGCCTATCACACGCTCCAGCGTTCGCACACCTGCCTCGCGGGTATAGTAAACTGCAATTTGCTCAAGCCCGCGGGCTGTAAAGCTTAACTGCCCTGCCTTCAAGCCGTTCTCCTTGATCTGTCTTGGCACGAGATATTTGCGTGCAATTTGTACCTTTTCTGGTGTTACATAACCGGGCAACTTAATGATTTCCATCCGGTCACGCAGGGGTGGTGGGATGGTTTCGAGGTAGTTTGCCGTGGTGATAAACATTACTTTTGACAGGTCGAAATCCAATTCTAAGTAATTGTCCTGAAAGCTGTTGTTCTGTTCTGGATCGAGCACTTCGAGCATTGCGGACGAAGGATCACCGCGAAAGTCTGAGCCGAGCTTGTCGATTTCGTCGAGCATGAACACCGGATTATTGGTTCCCGCTCGTTTAATATTTTGGATAATCCTTCCCGGTAAGGCACCGATATACGTCCGGCGATGCCCGCGCACCTCTGCCTCATCGCGTAATCCACCGAGCGACATGCGTACAAACTTTCGTCCCATAGCTCGGGCAATCGATTTCCCGATAGAGGTTTTTCCCACACCGGGTGGTCCCACAAAACAGATAATCGACCCACGCCCCTCGCCACGCAGTTTTCTCACAGCAAGATATTCGAGGATGCGTTCTTTGACATCTTCTAAGCCGTAATGATCTCCATCGAGTATTTTTCGGGCAGTAGCTATTTCAATTTGATGATCTGAGGAAATGTTCCAAGGAATATCGAGCAACCATTCGAGATAGGTGTGAGAAACGCTGTACTCGGCAGATGACGGCGAGATACGGCTGAGCTTGTCGGTTTCTTTTTCGGCTGCCTTTTGGACATAATCAGGTGCATCAAGCTTCTGAATGCGATCTTTCAACTCTCTTAATTCAGACCCTTCATCGTCTTCACCAAGCTCTTTTTTTATTGCTCTGAGTTGTTCACGCAGAAAATATTCGCGTTGGCTTTTTTCGATTGTGCCCGTCACCTCGGATTGAATCTTACTGCCGAGCTTAAGAAGCTGTAGCTCACGGTTGACCATACCCTGAATTTTAGAAAGCCTCGTTTCCACGTCAATGGTAGATAGAATATCTTGGCGTTCTTGAGAGCGGATGTTTAGATTTGCAGCTACGAAATCTGCGAGTGCACCCGGATCATCAATATTCAACAGAGCAATCTTCATCTCATAGGGCAGATAGGGAGCCTCATCGATAGCGTCGCCGAATTCGTCCTGCACATTTCGGTATAGTGCATCGAGACGCAGCCCTTTTTTTAATTTTGATTTAATGCGCTTGACCTTTGCCACGAGATAGCCCGTTTCATGTAAATACGTTCGCTCGAGTTTAATGCGATTTACTCCTTGTATCAGTAACCGGAGTGTGCCATCGGGGATTCTCAGCATTTTCAGCACCGTTACCGCACAGCCAATTTCGTTTGGCTCTAACAATTCGCTCTGACCTTGTACGATTTTCTTTTTCAATGACATTGCCAACATCTTCACATCACCCGACAGCACGTCGTTAAAAATTTTTATATCAACATCATCCTTGACCGCGAGCGGTGTAATTATACCTGGAAAAACTACCATATCATCTGTTACTAATACAGGTAGCTCTGAAGGTATTCTCTTTGGCCTTCTCATTACATCGCCTTTGATTTCAATTTGATTCATCGTGCGTTTTTCACTTTCATTTTATCGGTATTTCAATTTTTTTACCATTGGCGGATTTCCCTTTTGGCAATCTGAGTTCGAGGAATCCTTTGGTATATCTTGTTTGTATGTCATTAACGTTAACCGGACTCGGTAGCTCTATTTTTCTTTCAAACGGTCCGAAGTCAATTTCCATTTTATAATATTTACGCTTAGGATCGAGATTTTGTTCACGCCGAATTCCCCGTAGGAATAGAGTGTTTCCTTTAAGCTTCGCACTTATATCATCAATTTCAATTTCCGCAATATCCATAACGACCACGAACTCCGTTTCGGTCTCATAAACATCGGTTAAAGGCTTCCAAGCGTTATCAACCGGCATCAGGACAGAGTGTTGGTGCTTTAAGTAGTTGTTAAACAGAAAATCAAGCTCGTCATTCAGATCATCGAATTTTCGCAATTTTATAACTGCGCTCTCAGACATAATGTTCCCTCCACATCTCTTTCATTTAAAAGTTTTGCAGCAAGCTCGATTGAATTGAAAAGCGAATACAATCGACTGCTGTTACTAATATAATTGCAAATGGGATGCTATGTCAATTATGTATGTGATTTGGGTGATTGAAGTTTGTGATGGGTGGTTATTCTGTGTTGGGTTTGTTGATGAAATAGGCAAATTGGCAGTTTGTAGCCCTGACCTTCACGGTCAGGTAATTCTTCCTTTACATTGCTACTCCCCGTCAGTAAAGGTCGGGCCTACTAGCGTTTCTATTAGGCAATTTGCACTCCATGACCTTTAAATTAATTGACCTACACAATATGTGAACTTTAGGTTACACTTAACGTGTAGGGTCGCGGGTATTCATTCCACCAGCCTCATTCCCGTGAAAACGGGAATCCAGATGGCTTAATTAAATCAATAATCACTGACTAATCCCACTTATCTCATAAAAAAGATCTTTCCATTCGGGATTGAATTTTTCAATTAACTCCAGTTTCCATTTACGATTCCACTTTTTGAGCTGTTTCTCTCTTGTTACTGCTGCTTGAAAATAAGTTATACTCTCATAAAACACTAAATTGTGGACTTCATATTTCTTGGTAAACCCTTTAATTAAGCCTGACCTATGGTCACTTATCCGCTTTACTAAATTTTTAGTGACCCCAATATAAAGAGTACCATTTCTCTTACTAGCCAGAATGTAAACATGAAACATTTAATCATGCATCCTATTAAAAAATAAGACTCTGGAATTCAGTTTTCCAGTGTGTCCGAAAATAGAGCAATACAAGAAATTCCTCATTCCCAACTTGATTGGGAATCCAGAAATGGTTGTAAATACTGGATTCCCGTTTTCACGGGAATGAGGCAAAAGAAAAATAATTATTGTGAAGTAATTCTTCTAATAGCATCATAATTGGTTCATCAATTGGAAAACGAATTATCTTTGCTCATCAAATCGAGGATCAACGTTTCTCAAGATGTCTGTGATCCTTCTCCACATACCACTTCCAAAAATCTCATCAGCAACATTGATAAACTGGCTTATCATAACTAACAGGTTCTCATCGCCTGCCCAGTGTCTCAATATGATTTGTTTGTCTACTCTATTTATCATGGAATGCGAAGCAAATATAGCCAACCCAACATCATCTATGTATCCAACCGGACCCAATATCGCTTCAGGAAATATATCTATTGGTGCTCCAAGAATGACATTTTCCCTTTTAGGTACATCCTCGTCAAAGAACAGTTTCACTAATAGATGACCCAAGTCTGAAAATAAAATCACATATCGAGCCAATTGATAGGAGCTTCCATTTTTAGTCTCCATCCAGTTGACGATTTTAATTCTCCTGATTTCATAGAAATCTAATTCCTTATGAATTTCTACAACATTCCCTTTTTTTGTTTCGGAATCTAATTTTGATTGGTCGGGTTACATCAGCCTTAAAATCTGTCTTTCCAAATTTAATCAGCCAATCTACTTTTCTACCCGCTACTCTCCGAAATTTCCACCCGCCCTTCAAGTGACTGTTGTAGCGTACTTTCATCCACCAGCTCAATGTCAGCCCCCATGGGGATTCCACGGGCGATTCGACTCACCTTCACGTCATGATTCCGCAACTTTCGCGCGATGTACAACGCGGTTGTTTCACCCTCTGACGTAGGGTTAGTTGCGACCACCACCTCGGCGATTTCACCTCCAGAGACTCTGTCAAACAGGTCTTCAAGGTGAAGATCCTCGGGACCAATGCCATCGAGAGGAGCGATTGCGCCGCCAAGCACATGATATGTCCCGCGCCAAGTATTAGTTTTTTCGATTGCAATTACATCACCGGATTCTTCGACCACACAGACAATGTTTTGGTTGCGACCGCTGTCTTGGCATATTGGACAAGGGTCTTCTTCGGACAGCATCCAACAGGTCCGGCAAAAAGCCACTTTTTCTTTGACCGCATTGATGGAATCAGCAATCGACCTGGCAAATTCGGGTGAAGACCTGAGGACGTGCATAGCCATCCTTTGAGCTGATTTTCTGCCTATGCCAGGGAATTTTGAAAGGACATCGATTAGCTCTATGACTGTCGGAGGAAGCCCCGACGAGTTGTGAAAACGCTCCATTTATTGTAAACCGTATATTTTTGTGTAATGATAATTATAATTATAATTGAAATTATCGACGTTTAATTAGCGTTAAAACTGTAGTTCTATCAATAATCTCATTCTGTTTATTTGCATGAATTGCAAGACCATCAAGTTACTTAATAATTCAATAACAATCAATATAATTACCAGAAAAGTGCCGGATTCACAAGAGTAAAGGCTAATACTAGATAAATTCATCATTTTATCGACATTATGGCAGTCGAATTAAAAATTTGGTGTTTGAATTCCAAAATGACAAGCCTGTCAGTATCAATCATAGTCCAAACTTGCTTCAAGCTGTTAAATTGGTTAAAATGTTCTTATCAGGTTAATTTCGGTTAATCTCCTATATTAAAATCATAAAAATTTGAGAATTCAACGTGGAAGATAGAGTAATCGGGCGCAACCGTAAAGCTGCCTTCAAATATAAATTACTGACCCGTTTTGAAGCTGGGATCGTCCTGCGAGGCAGCGAGGTAAAATCGCTCCGCTTGGGTCACGTAAGCTTTGAAGACGCACACGCCATTATTCGAAATGGTGAGGTGTTTCTGCGTTCATTACATATTGCCGGATACGACAATGCTATCGGCGGAGGTCACCAACCTGTTACCGAGCGTAAGCTACTTTTGAAGGCAAGCGAAATTAGAAAGCTGGAGCAAAAAACCACTGAAAAAGGCATGACTATCGTACCTACAGCCGTATATTTTAAGAATGGGTGGGCAAAGGTTGAGCTTGCTCTCGCTGAAGGTAAGCGACAGTATGATAAACGACATGCTTTGCAGGAGCGTGACCAAAAAAGGGAACTTGCCCGGTTGAACAAAGCGAATCGTACCGCTAACGGATAGCATAAACACTAAACATGACAGCAGAAAAAAAAATTAAATTTCCGCCGGTTAATGAGCAAATTGACCTCCTGAAAAGCTCAGTAGAGCCCGTGGAAATTATCCGCGAGGAAGAACTCGAAAAATTACTTGAGAACTCAATAAAGACGGGTAAGCCGCTGAGGATCAAGCAGGGATTTGACGCATCTTCGCCTGACTTGCATATCGGACATGGCGTTTCGATTTGGAAATTGCGAGCCTTTCAAAAATTGGGGCATACGATAGTTTTTATTATTGGTGACTTTACAGCAATGATCGGCGACCCCACTGGTAAATCAAAAACTCGACCTCGTTTAACTCGCGAGCAGGTAGAGATCAACTCTCAAACTTATCGCAATCAAGTTTTTCGCATTCTCGACGAAGAAAAGACTGAAATACGTTTTAACAGCGAGTGGCACGCTAAGCGAAACATATACGAATTTCTCGAACTGACCAGCCACTACACCGTGCGTCGAATGCTCGAGCGTGATGACTTTTGGAAACGGTTTAAGGCAGAGCAGCCCATTTCGATGCTTGAGTTTCTCTATCCATTGGTTCAGGCGTACGATTCTGTGGCGATAAATGCCGATGTAGAGCTTGGGGGCACAGATCAGAAATTTAATCTGATGCTGGCTCGGCAGATTCAACGCTCATATGGTCAAGAGCCGGAGGTTGCCTTCATGATGCCCTTGATGAGAGGAACGGATGGCGATCAAAAAATGTCTAAATCGCTGAATAACGATATTGGAATCAGCGATGAAGCTAACAATATGTATGGCAAGATCATGTCGATCTCAGATGCCCTGATTGCAGAGTATTTCACTTATGGTTCAGGACTTGACCAAGCACAGATTGAGCAAATCACTGCTGAATTAGAGCCCTATCCTCTAAAGCATCTCTTGGCGAAAATAATTACCGGACGCTATTGGTCTTCGGATGAAACGGAGGCAGCGGCAGAGATTTTCAGTGCTCGATTCAAAGACAAAAAGTGGCCTACTCCAAAGGAACTGATTGAGCCAGGTCTATCGGTTCAGATCGATCAAGACACCGAATACTTGCCCCGAATTATTGTAGCTGCAAAAGCAGCCAAGTCAAACGGTGAGGCCATGCGTTTGCTAAAGTCAGGAGCGGTATCTGTTGACGAGAAAAAGGTCACAGACTTGAAAAACCTCGACATAAAACTCGATAAACCATTTGTATTAAAGGTTGGCAAGCGAAGATTTTTCTTGATATACCGCAACGAGGAGCAGTTAGCACGTCTGAATTGACCACATCCGTGGCAACAATTCCCAAAAACTTTGCCACATTCCAAAAACCAATTTTGGCTGACTTAGCTCGTTTTCATGAGAAATATCGCACTACCCTCTTAAGTGGCATCGGTGTAATTGACCAAGCCGTAAATTATTTGACCCGCAAACACGGAAAGGGAGTTCGTCCGACCTTGACGCTGCTTTGTGCCAAGCTCGGTGGTGACACGCTTTCGGATGGGGCGATTCGTGCTGCTGTAATAATTGAGTTATTGCACGAAGCTACTCTCGTGCATGATGATGTGGTCGATGAATCACCAATCCGGCGTGGTCGCCCTGCCCTGCACAAAAGATTTCGCAATAAATTTTCAATATTGTTCGGTGATTATATGCTGGCTCACGTCTTGACCGAAACCCTTGAGGCACGGGATCTTGTCTGGATGGAAATTTTGTCGCATACAGCACGGAATCTCTCACGCGGTGAGCTTGTGCAGGCAGCATATGCCAAACGACTTCGGCTGTCGGAGGAAGAATATTTGCGCATGATAGCCGATAAAACCGGTGCTCTGTTTGGAGCTTGCTGTCGTCTCGGGGGGATTACCGGCGGACTTAATGATGATCAGGTGACGCTGCTCGGAGAGTTTGGAGTACGTTTGGGTGTTGCTTTTCAAATAAAAGACGACCTGTTGGATTTATTTGGCGAACGTAGTTTTATCGGTAAGCAAATCGGCGGTGACCTGAAGGAGAGAAAAATCACATTACCTCTGCTCGCCGCCTTATCAAATGCCAGAAAAAGAGAGTCTCGCCGGATTAAAGCCAGGATTAGACGCGGTGTTAAAGGGCGTGATATTCGCCTTATCCGGGATTTTATCGTTGAGCATGGCGGCGATAAATACGCTGAAAAAATTATGAATGCTGAAATTGCCGTAGCGAGAGAGGCATGTGCTTCCCTTCCTGATGTACCTGCTCGTTCAATGCTGTTTGGTCTAGCTGAATTTATGATTTTGCGCCGTAAATAGCCATGAAATTTATGTTAATCCCCACTCTGATTGCATTGGTTGCCGATAAATTAATGTTTAATCGGTTATCATCGGCGGATAATTGAACACCGATTCTATTGATGTCCGCAGAATATTGGTTATTCGATTGGGGCAGATTGGCGACATTATCCTGACAGCGCCGTTAATTCGGGCACTACGAAAGCGATTTCCTAATGCAGAAATTTCCATGCTGACCAGAGCAAAGCTGACTCTTCTACCAAATGCCATCCCCGGTTTGGATAAGACTTACAAATGCCCACGCATTTTTTTTTCGCTGCTCGATGTACGCCATAAACTGCGGGCAGTCGGATTTGATACCGTTATTGACCTTCAGAACAATCTGAAAAGCCGCCGTTATGCCCATGTCATCAGTCCAAAGCGTTTATTTCGATTTCATCGCTGGCGAAATCCACGTTGGTTTTTTATTAATTTACCATTCTTGCGTTCCAACATCACAAAACCTGGACAGATACCCATCCAATATTTGCAGGTTGCCTCAGACCTTGGCTTGGAAGATGACGGCTTAGGAATAAACCTTAGGGTAAAAGAGGAATGGCGTTCCAAAGCCCAGAATTTGCTCGATGATTTTTGGGACCAGCATAAAATGGAAAGTGATGATAAACTACTTATTATAGCTCCGGGGGCATCCCGTCGAACGAAAATCTGGCAAATGGAAAACTGGGTTGAGTTTTTGAAGTTAGCATTTGAAAACGGCTATCGTCGTCAAGTGCTGATTGGTGCGGGGTGGTCGGACAAAAAACTTTGTAAAAAAATCGCAGGTATGGTAAATTATCCCATGTTAATGGCAGCGGGTAAAACGAATATCGAGGAATCAATCGGGCTGATTTCGTTGGCGGATAAATTCGTGAGCAGCGATTCTGGTCCAATGCACATCGCTGCCGGGGTGGGGACACCGTTGGTTGCGATTTTTGGTCCAACAGTCGAAGAGTTTGGCTTTACCCCATTTCGTTGTCGCTCCGAAATCGCCCAAGTAGATGGACTTTCCTGCCGTCCCTGTCATCCACATGGTCCGAAAAAATGCCCAAGAGGACACTTCAAATGTATGACAGAGATAACACCAGAGCAGGTAATGTCAAAAGTTGAATTGTTGGACAATGAAATCGCCACTATTGAATCAAATTGAACAGGGTAGCAAAATAAGATTTAGTAATTCCAAAATAGGTAATCGAGTTGATGATATTCTCTTCGGTATTTATGACACTATCCTTCCAATTCTTCTCGCTCTGGCAAAATTAGCATCGCTGTTTAATCCCAAACTTCGCAGAACACTCATTGGGAAAAAGCACGGCTATAAGGGTTGGCATTTTTCAGAGCAGGATGATACCCCAGTAATTCTCATCCACGTAGCCTCAGCGGGTGAATTTGAGGGTGCAAGACCGTTGATAGACAGATTGTTGACCACAGGTAAAGTTAGAATAGCTGTCTCATTTTCTTCGCCATCGGCTGAAAAACCTGTATCAGAGACAGAGGGAGTCTATGCCTATGGCTTTCTGCCACATGATTTCTTGATCGATCAACTTAGACTTTTAGACTTTCTCGATCCCGAATTGGTCTTGATATTCAAGCATGATTTCTGGCCCAATTTTCTACGAGGATCATTTATGCTCGGTAAGCCAGTTGGGTTGGTGAATGCTAATTTTCACAGGAATTCGCGCCGAAAAATGTCGATTGTCAAGCGGTTTCACAAGGCGTTTATGCAATATCTTAATTTTATCTGGACAGTTAGCGAAGCAGATACACACCGCATTAGATCATTGGTTTCACCCAATACAGAACTAAAAGTTGGCGGGGATACTCGCTATGATCGTGTACTAATGCGTGCCGAAGAGGGCAAGAGAAACTTCAAAAAATTATCGGAAGCATTTGACGGAGATCGAGTTGTCGTGGCGGGCAGCACTTGGGAGCCCGATGAAAAAATCATTTTTCAAGCATTTGCCAAACTTCGGAAGATACATCCCAATATACGCTTGATCGTCGCACCTCATGAGCCTGAATCAGAGGCATTGCACCGGATAAAATCTATGGTTGATCAATATGGCTTACGATCAAGGCTTTATAGTGAATTTGATGACGCACAGATCGACGAGGAAGTGTTTATCATCGACCACACCAGAATTCTCGCAGGGTTATACGCGGTTGGGTGGGTGTCTTATGTTGGTGGAGGATTCGGGGTTGGTGTTCACAGTGTCATCGAGCCCGCCGCCTGTGCGCTGCCGGTTATGTTCGGACCAAATCATCATGTCAGCCACGAAGCAGGGCTATTGATCGAGGCAAAGGGTGGGGTTGAAGTGCTGGATGCGGATATGATTTTCACGATTTGGAATTCATGGATCAAAGATGCTAATGCGTACAAAGTGGCAAGTGAAGCGTCACTTGGTGTAGTAACATCCAACGCTGGAGCAGTTGAGCGTCTGCTCATCAAAGTAGATTCCCATCTTAACGTAAAACTAACCTGAGCAATGTCCAATCTTGAATTGCACGATATTTCATACCAATATCCTCACGCCAAAGCATACGCTGTCGAAAAGTTCTCTGGATCGATTAAGAGAGGGAAAATCACTGCCCTGCTTGGTTGTAACGGCAGCGGTAAAAGCACTATCGGACAACTCTCCTCTGGATTAATAAGCCCTTCTACAGGATCAGTCAAGCTGGATAATAAGCCTTTGACAGCGGGGTGGAATGGTATAGGGGTACTGTTTCAATATCCTGACGATCAATTTGTCACCTCAACAGTGGAATCTGAGCTTGCATTTGGTTTAGAAAATTTGGCGATTGAATCAGAAGAAATCGGTAAAGCCGTTGAGGGTGCCTTAGAACGCTTCAACCTTGAACCCCTAAGACATCGATCACCCGAGCAGCTCAGCGATGGACAGAAACAGCTCGTCGCACTGGCATCGGTGTTGCTGATGCGCCCAAAAATCCTTATCCTTGATGAAGCGGTCTCATTTCTCGATTGGGGTTGGCAGGATCGCATCTGGCAAACTATCGTTAATGTCACCATCGACACGGGAATCCTTTGGATTACTACGCGCACCTCAGAAGCACTTCGAGCAGATGAAGTATGGATGATAAATGGTGGGAGATTGATTGGAAGTGGTAATCCAAAAAGCATTTTATCAAATACCGATTTAGAGCAATTCGGCTTGGCACCGCTTTGAATCTGTCGTTTGAAAATATTGAATATTCTTATCAAGGAATCACGCCCCCCGCTTTAGGGAGTGTAACCGGCGATATTGAGCAAGGAAAGATTACTGCGATGATTGGACGGTCAGGATCAGGCAAATCTACGATTGGTATGATATTAAAAGGTTTGATGTCAAAGGATAGCGGGGCAATTTTTCAGACGGACTCTGATGGGATAAAACGCGAACTCACCAATCAAGATTTACTGATGCAGGTTGGCTGGACACCTGCCAACCCAGAAATTCAACTTTTTGCCAGCACCGTGCATGACGAAGTAGCCTTTGGTCCATCCAATTTGGGTTTTGGTGGTGGTGAACTGGATCTAAAGGTAACGGAAGCCATTCAAACAGTTGGATTGGACTACGAACTTTTTAAGCATCGGCACCCCTTGTTTCTATCAGGTGGCGAAAAACGATTGGTGGCATTGGCGGGAGTTGTTGCGATGGGTTTCAAATGGTATATTTTAGATGAACCGACTGTTGGGCTGGACTATCGATGTTGTAAGTCGGTCAGCAGACTTGTCAAAAGTCTTGTAAGTTCTGGGGCAGGAGTTTGTTGGATATCGCATGATATAATTAGCTTGAAAGAGATAGCCCATAATGTTATTGAGCTAAATGACGGGAAGGTTCGTTATTGGGGGTCTGCGATTGATTTCGATTGGGATGCGAGTTTGGATAGGATGAGGCAAGGTTAAACTCTAAGTAGCTAAAGGGAAAAAATAATGTCTAAGAAAACACAATCAGAAAAAGCAGTGCAACTGCAACCCGATCAGTTAAAAATTGATCTATTCAAGGGAAAGCACGAAATAAGAAAAATCTTCCATCAAAGTGAGTGGTGGTTCTCTGTTTTAGATGTAACGGGGATATTGTCAGATACAGAAAATCCGCGAAGGTACTGGAGCGACCTGAAAAGAAAGCTAAAATTTGAAGGTGCTACTCAACTGTACGAAAATATCGTACAGTTGAAATTGCCCGCATCAGATGGAAAGATGCGAACCACAGACTGTGCAAATACTGAATCTATGCTAAGGATTGTTCAATCAATACCATCTAAAAATGCAGAACCCTTCAAAAGATGGCTGGCTAAAGTTGGATTTGAAAGAATGCAAGAAATTGAACAACCTGGCTTAGCGGTCAAAAGAGCGAGGGCGACCTATCTTGCCAAAGGCTATGATGATGAGTGGATAGAACGCCGTATGCAAAATATCCAAAAACGTGAGGAGCTGACCGAAGAATGGAGCAATCGCGGTGTAGAGCAAGGAATTGAATACGCTATTCTGACAGCTGAAATTTCAGACGCTACTTTTGGGTATAAGCCAGCAGAATACAAGGAAATAAAAGGACTTAGCAGCAGAGAGAATCTGCGCGACCACATGACACCGCTGGAGCTGATATTCTCTACCCTCGGTGAAGTTGCTACTAAGGAAATTACCGTCCACAAAGACGCTCAAGGGTTTGATGATAGCCTTGATGCTGCAAAAGATGGTGGTAAAATTGCTGGAGATGCGCGCCGAGCATTGGAAAAGCAGACAGGAAAAGCTGTGGTTACATCTAAGAATTATAAAGCTTTGCTCTCCAGTGTGGTTGGAAAGAAAGAGATAGATATACCGCCAATAAATAAATGAAAATCTTAGTTTTAAACAGTGGCTCAAGTTCAGTAAAATACCGACTTTTTGAAATGACAAATGAAAACTGTCTCGCTTGGGGTCTGGTCGAGAGGATCGGTTCGGGTGGCGCAATTCTTAAGCATTATCGACATGATGGGCACAAAGTAAAGCTGTCAGCGGGTGTGAACGACCACGCTCAAGCCATCAAACATATACTGAGCATATTGCTTTCCCCAAATCATGGTGTTTTGAAGGAACGAGAGGATATAGCTGCTCTTGGGCACAGAGTAGTTCACGGGGGCGAAAAATTTACCGAGTCCGTGCTGATTAATGAGGCTGTGATGGATGAGCTACGCGACTGCATCGAGCTGGCACCACTGCACAATCCGCATAATATCAGAGGTATCAATGCTTGCATGAAAGTGTTTTCAGACAGACCGCATGTCGCCGTCTTTGAACAGCATTTCATCAACAGATGCCACTAAAGGTATATTTATACGGTCTTCCATATGATCTATACAAGCGGTATGGTATCCGTCGTTTTGGGTTTCATGGTATCTCACACCGTTATGTATCAAGTAGAGCTGCTAAAATGATCGGTAAGCCGATTACAGATTTGAATTTGATCACACTTCATTTGGGAAATGGGTGCAGCATCGCTGCTATAAGAGGAGGTGTTTCGGTAGATACGTCAATGGGATTCACGCCCGCAGAGGGATTACTGATGGGAACTCGGGCAAGGGGATATAGATCCCGCAGCATTACTTTACATTATGAGTCACGAAAACCTTAATGAATCCGAGGCGAATTCACTTATTAATAAACATTCTGGCTTGCTTGGTATATCGGGCATTTCCAATGATATGCGTGAAATAGAAGAGGCGGCGAGGGGTGGAAACAAACGTGCTCAGATGGCGATAGATTTATTCACCTACCGAGCGAAAAAGTATATTGGGGCATACATCGCTGTGTTGGGAAAAGTTGATGGGATTGTTTTTACAGGCGGGATAGGCGAGAACTCTGCTTATGTACGACGTAACACAATTGATGGATTAGATGCTTTCAAGCTTGCCATCAGCGAAGAGAAAAATGATATTAGTGATGGTAAAGAAAAATTCATCAATAAAGAGGGAATGACAAAGATTATAGTAATCCCTACAAATGAAGAGTTGGTGATCGCACGAGATACATTTGAGATAGTTGGGAGAGATAATTAGTGGCAACCGTGTCCAATAAAAAGAGTCATAGATCTTATTTTAGCCTTATTGTCCAGCAATTTCGCCGGAACAACTTAGCAGTAGTAGGGTTTTGGGCATTGATAGCCCTTGTAATAATCGCTCTGGCTGCTGACTTTATTGCTAATGATAAGCCGATAGCCATTCGGTATGAGGAAAAACTATATTTTCCGGTAGTACACAGTTACCTATCCGACCTGAAATTGGCACGTTGGCCAAGGGAATTTCGCAATAAGAAATTCAAGTTGCTCGTAGAGATGGACTCGAGGAGACCAGAGGCAGAGCGGAAAATTGGCTTTGTGCTTTTCCCGCCTATCCCATTTTCGCCAAATGACTATGATCTTGATTACATTATCACCCCACCATCGCGGAGTCATTTGCTTGGAACAGATGATACTGGTCGTGATTTACTCAGCCGGTTGATTCACGGCACACGAATATCACTCTCAATAGGGTTGGTAGCGGTCTCGATTTATATGACAATCGGGGTAATACTCGGATCTTTGGCTGGCTATTTTGGGGGTTGGATTGACATTGTCATTTCACGTTTGGTCGAGCTGATGATCTGCTTTCCGGTGTTTTTCCTGATAATCGCGATAGTTGCTTATCTTCCTCAAAACATTTACAATATTATGATTGTCATTGGGTTAACAGGTTGGGCACGCGTAGCTCGTCTGGTTCGTGGAGAATTCCTTAGAGTTCGTAGTATAGATTATGTAGCCGCGTCACAAGCTCTTGGATTCAGCACTCCGAGAATTATATTTCGACACGTGCTGCCTAATGCAATGGCACCAGTTTTTGTGTCTGCCACATTTGGGGTTGCATCTGCTATCTTGTTAGAATCAAGCTTGTCTTTCCTCGGTTTCGGAGTGCCGCCAAATGTGGCATCATGGGGATCAATTCTGGCAAAAGCACGTGAGCTTTTACCTGCGGGTTGGTGGATAACTACTTTTCCGGGAATGGCTATCTTTATTACCGTTACAGTGTTAAATCTTGTGGGCGAAGGACTCAGGGATGCGATGGATCCCCGTCTTATTCGTCGTTAGATAAATTTATAAATCATTGTTGAGTGATTTACGTTGTGATTTGAGAGTCACAGTGTTATCATATCATTGTTAATAAATTGGAGTTAGATTGATATTGCGAAATATTAAAGTCATAAGGATTTTTCTTATTGGAATTATTGGGATATTTATTTTAAGCAATTGCGCTAAAGATACAACTAACCCGTCCATAGTTCCGAAAAATCCTACTCTGGATATTTCTATTTATCAAGGTGATATTGAGGCAATTATTGGAACAAATGTTAGAATTGCCGGCTATCTAATTAACGCCAATCAGGATACTATGGGAAATGAGAAGTTTTTTATTTCCAGCTATCCTGACTCAATTGGAATTTTATCACCTAACGGGGGAATCTTTACCGACGTTAATAGCCCTACAGGGTTGAAAGATGACGTTATTTTTGTTGGTAGTAAATTGGGTCTGGTGACAATCACTGGTATTTACAGGGATTTTCAGGGCAATATAGCCTCATCCGACTCGATAAAGTTAACCATAATTAATCCGAATGGATGAAAAATAGTATGAGCGAATTTAAGGGTAAAGTCGCATTTGTCACAGGAGCCTCTCGTGGGATTGGCAAGGCAATTGCGCTCCAACTTGCAGACAACGGTGTGCATGTTATTGTCAATTATCTACGAAAAAAGGCAAAGGGCGAAGAGACTGCTGATGAAATCAGGTCTAAGGGTGTCAAAAGTATGGCATTAAAAGGAAATGTCGCAAATGATGATGACATTAAGCGTATGTTTGAGATGATAAATGACGAATTTGATGGCTTGGATATATTGGTATCAAACGCCGCATCTGGGGTGTTGAAACCAATAGCAGAGCTAACCACGCGTCACTGGCAATGGGCAATGGATATAAACGCAAGGTCGCTCCTCCCGCTTTCTCAATATGCATCAAGGCTGATGACACAAGGGGATAGAAAAGGCGGACATATATTGGCAGTATCCAGTATTGGTGCCGTTAGAGCGATAGAACACTATGCTGCAGTGGGTGCCTCCAAAGCGGCTTTGGAATCATTAGTACGTCATCTTGCTGTTGACATGGCACCAAGAGGCATCAATGTCAACGTAATTCAGGCTGGTGCCGTTGATACGGAAGCGTTAAAAAGCTTTCCAAATCGAAAAACTATTCTTGAATTGACAGCTCAGAGGACACCTGCAGGGCGGTTAGTTACGCCTGAGGATGTTGCAGATGTCGTGTTGCTCCTGTGTAGCAAGAAAGCTCAAATGATTCAGGGGCAGACAATTGTCGTTGATGGTGGATATTCGATTCAGGCTTGAATCTAAGCCGAACCCACCCTAAATTAGGCTCTTAATTTTCAGCCACCGTAGCTCAGTCGGTAGAGCAGGTCATTCGTAATGATCAGGTCACAGGTTCAATTCCTGCCGGTGGCTCTTCTTTTAGACAAAATGTGAGAGACTTAATTAAGCTAATCTCATGAAACTAATGTTATTAACAATAATGCCGACACGATTGTGTCGGCATTATTTATTTATCATTAATCTGTGAACTGCTTTGTCCAGGCAAAGTAGGTTTTCCAGAAGGTTACCGTGTTGTACACGATTCGTGAATTATGAATATACCACCAGAGACCAGAAATGCGAACGAGTATATAATATGAAACCCCAGCCACAAATAGACCACCGATGTATAATGCCGAAGCTCGGTTATATTTTTTTACCCGGGATACACGCATTTCATCGAAAAAATAACGGATGCGCTTGTCGTTCAGGTCATCCTCTGTTACGACCAATCCCATGATAGCCCATGCTGTGCAGAGGGAAAACGTTGTCATGAATGTGATCATTGGCAAAGGACTGATATATCCGGGAAAACGATGCAGTAAAAAGTAGGATGTTCCAAACCCTATCAGCAGAAAAATGTTTGTCCAGCGACGGTAATTTCGGAGATAGAGTGGGGGCTTAAATATAAATTTATTACGAACATTGGTGACTTCCACATTTGCTTTAGCATAATAATCTATTATTGAGCCAGAGAATACTGCCAGAAAAAAGAAGCGCTTTCCATGTTCCGAAATATACTCAAACAGTTCACCTGATCCGACAATTTGTTCAACAAAAGCGAAAACCCAAACCAAAAATATATAAGCTATTGACCAGAAAATATATCCCTTATCTTCGGCAAACGAGATTAGAGATTCTCTGACCTGCTCTTTGGTTGGCATTCTTTTCAATTTTTCCCCACAGGCAGGACAGGTTTTCTCCCGCAGGAAATTGGTAACCGAAATCGATCCTTTACAACTTGGGCATCTCATACAACGCTCGATTAAATTAAAAATGTTTAATAGGTACGACCACTTTTAAGTATAATTCCAAATACTTACACCCCACCATGTGGCACAATCGGTAATTCTCCAATTGTACAAATTGAATCATCACATTAACTGGACAATATGGTCATTTGAATTAGCTAAAGCAATTATTCAAGACAACATGCATACCTTTGCCATAAAATTATCAAACAGGATTAAATTCACTCTGCAATATGATCGGGAAATAATTATATGATCCAATATATTTGTAATCAGCAATTCCACAAAATGTTAAGAGGCACAAACATTGCGATGCTCGTGCCCCTTGTGTAGCGTTATTGAGATTAATGTTCTGAATGAACTCTAATCACATTTCGAATAATCACATTCAGTGCAGCGCATACAGCCCTCCTGAAAAATCAAAGAGTTCGCATCACATTCAGGACATTGTTCCTTAACATGTGCACCGTAGAGATATTTAACTTCTTCTTCGACGGGATGATCAATCTCCTTTATTTTTTCAGCAGTGCTCCGTCCAGCTGTAGTGGCATCGAGCGACAATTCCTGCTGTTTTCCCTCATGATTGGCAACATAGCGTTCTAATGCCCTTCCAATGGCATCGGGGGTGGATCTTATCAAATCACCTTCATGCCAGACGGGATTTGCTGAAGTTATTCCCTTCAGCTGTTTTATCAGCGCCTGAATATCTATTCCAGAACGCAACGCCAATGAAATCAGCCTACCAATGGCTTCGGATTGAGCGGCAGCGTTTCCGCCTGATTTGCCAAGTGAGGTGAATACTTCACATAAACCATAATCATCCTCATTCAGGGTGACGTACAATGTGCCATCACCAGTCAAAATTTGTTCGGTGTAGCCGTGAGTGACGAGAGGGCGTAGGCGTGGTTTCAATGTTTTTCCATATCGCTGTCTTTTCTCATCTGAAATTGGCTTGTCAGTCACTTTGGTATCTGCTACAACAGTGCTGCTTTCCGTTGGTGCGACCTTTTTATCATCACTTACAACACCGTTGGACCTATTGGAACCGTTAGTACCATTTTCTGACACTTTTGCATCAGCGGCAAGTTTATTACCAACATTCATAACCTGAACATCTCGACTGCCATCACGATAGATCGTAATTCCCTTACACTTTAGCGACCATGCGAGCATGTATGAATCTTTTACATCCTGAATTGTAGCGGAATTAGGGAAGTTGATTGTTTTTGATACTGCATTCTCAGTGTGTTCCTGAAAAGCTGCCTGCATTTTTATGTGAGCTTCTGGTGATATGTCATGCGAAGTAACGAAGATACGCTTGGCACTATCGGGCACCTCGTCAAGATCATGGAGGCTCGAACCAGAGGCGATTTTTTCCATAAGCTCACTGCTATACCACCCACCACTTTTCGCAGCTTCTTCAAATCTTCTATTGATGTACAGTAGGCGATCATCGTCCATCACACGCTTAATGTAAACGAGCGCGAAGTTCGGCTCTATTCCACCAGAAGTATCAGCTATCATTGATATTGTTCCGGTCGGTGCAATTGTGGTAACCGTTGAGTTACGGGTTGGAGTGGTAAAGCTTGACTTAGAATAATTTGTAAATGAACCACGAATTACAGCCAGTTCATCCGACATTTGGCGGGACTCTTTATGGAAAAACGCCATAATTTCGCGTCCCAGATCCGTAGCCTCTTTAGAGTTGTAAGGAATCTCCTTGGCATATAACAGATCTGCAAATCCCATCAATCCTAACCCAATTCTTCGGTTAGATTGTGTCATCTTCTTTATTTGCTCGATGGGGAACTTGTTTTGATCAACAATATTATCCAGGAAGCGTACTGATTGGCGGATAGTAGTACGGAGCTTATCCCAATCAACTTCCAGATTGTCTGTGAGCATTTTATCGAGGTCAATAGAACCCAAATTGCAGGATTCATACGGTAATAATGGTTGTTCGCCACATGGATTGGTTGCTTCAACGAGCCCTACTTCTTTAGTTGTCTCGTATTTATTTACCTCATCAATAAACACCATACCAGGGTCTCCATTGTGCCAGGCATTTTCTGCAATCATGTCAAATATTTCTCTGGCATCCTCTTGTGCAAACACAGAGCCGTCTGATGGCATAATCAAATCATATTTATCGCCATTTTTAACAGCTTCCATAAACTTATCGGTGATGGTCACGGAAATATTAAAATTGGTGATTGAAACCATGTCACGCTTGCAGGTGATAAACTCCTTAATGTCAGGGTGATCTACCCGCAGAATTCCCATGTTGGCACCACGTCTCGTTCCACCCTGTTTTACCGCTTCAGTTGCGGCGTTAAAAACGGTCATAAAGGAAATAGGACCGGATGCTGTCCCGGCAGTTGACGCTACGCGTGATGCCCGTGGACGGAGTCGTGAAAAGCTGAACCCCGTTCCGCCTCCACTTTTATGCACCAACGCAGCGTTTTTAACCGTTTCAAATATCGCCTCCATCGAATCCTCAACTGGCAATACAAAACATGCTGCAAGTTGACCAAGCTTTCTGCCAGCATTCATCATTGTAGGACTATTTGGGACAAACTCTAATCTTGACATCGTGTGAAAATAATCTTTTGCCTGTGCCAACAGATCAATATTGGGTTCATACCGCACATCGTTTGAAGCGATTGTGCGAGCGATACGCCAGAACATATCTGTTGGTGTTTCGATAACTTTACCCTTATCATCCTTTTTAAGGTACCTTCGATTAAGGACAGTTATAGCATTTGTGGATAAATTTGGACCGATGAGATCAGCAGGTGGCTTAAGGGGGAGTCTCTGTCTTTTTGTCTTGCTTTTATCGTCTGATTTATAATTGCCATTAGTTTCTCCATTATCAAAGAGAACTGACGATTGAAATTTTTCTGCTGTCTTATCTTTCACTAACTAAACCTCCATTGGTTATTATTTTTACTTGATTTAATCCGATCCCAAATTTACTGTGTTCACAAACTGATGATAGACAAATAGTTTTATGACCGATGTAATATATATCGGTGAGCAACTAAAATACAATCATATGTCAAGATTATTTTCAGAGAACCACATAATACTGTATGAACAAATGTATAGCATACAATCTATAGACAGTAAACACTTAACATTAACGATTACGAGAACAATGGGAATATTATAATGGTAACTAAAAGATATGATTTTATTCACGGGGAAAAACAACAAGGGCGACCCAAATCGGATCGCCCTTGTATTTAAGAGGAGGAGTCATTGAACCTTTGCAAGTTCCAAATAGTGATACGCAGAACTTGAAAATCTATTGGAAATTGTTGAATTTCTTGCCAAAATGTTTTAACTTAAAATTGCAAACATGCAGAATGATGGCATGATACCTTGATTATCTGAAATGAAGCTTATTCTTGTTGACATAAGACAAATTTTTTTATATACTAAAAAGCCGTGTATCTAATGATGACTCGGATTATAATGGGCGGCGTAGCCAAGTGGCTAAGGCGGAGGTCTGCAAAACCTCTATTCATCGGTTCGAGTCCGATCGCCGCCTCTAAATTATAATGCATGGTCTTTATGCCGGGGTGGTGAAATTGGTAGACACAAGGGACTTAAAATCCCTCGACCTTTTTGGTCGTGCCGGTTCAAGTCCGGCCCTCGGCACATCTATGTCGATTGCGATATAATTATTGATGTAGGGCGTTTAGCTCAGTTGGTTAGAGTGCTTGCGTGACATGCAAGAGGTCACAGGTTCGAATCCCGTAACGCCCACAAACGTTTTATGAGTTGTATTATCATGCAATTATGTCGTATATTTAATAGTGTGGAATATTAAAAAGCTAAATATTAATTGGCCAGTTATCAGAGAATTTTTTGAGTAAAAGTTCAGGCAAAGCTGTTGAAATCATCATATCCGAAGATGGCAGCTCCGGCAATCCCCAATCAGGCACACAGCTGAAGGATGCTTTAGTTGATTTTCCCGAAGGAACAATCGGAGCAGTTGGACCCGATAAACTGTATGGTCTAAATGACCCGCTCTCCCAAAGTGGAGAATACAACCTACTAAATGTTTCCTCGCCGCAGGCAATGGAGCTATTTTGGCACTCATCCGCTCATTTGCTCGCTCAAGCAGTGCTCAAGCTATATCCTGACACCAAACTTGGTATCGGTCCAGCCATAAAAGGTGGATTTTACTATGACTTTCAATTCTCTGAGGCAATATCCATCGATGATCTGCCCAAGATTGAAGAGCAGATGCATTCGCTCGCTGCCTTAGATCAGCCCATTTTGCGAAGTGCAATCTCCGTTGATGAGGCTAACAATTTTTTTAAGGAATCGGATCAATCTTTCAAACTTGAGTTGATTGAGGACATCAAGAAAGATATTTCTACATACACTCAAACCGATTTCACCGACCTTTGCCGCGGACCGCACCTGCCGTCAACTGGGTTGATTAAGCATATAAAGTTAACTGCCGTAACCGGTGCTTATTGGCGTGGTGATGAACGCAATCCCATGCTTCAGCGAATCTATGGTACCTCGTACCCGACCGCAAAGCTACTTAAGGTTCACCTAAAAAGAATTGAAGAAGCTAAAAAACGTGACCATCGTATAGTTGGCAAACAGCTTGGTCTGTTTAGCTTCCACCCCGAGGCACCTGGTGCTCCATTCTGGCTTGATAAGGGTACTATCCTGTTTAATACTGTTAAACAATATGTATCGAATCTGTTACGTAAGCGTGGTTATAGCGAAGTGATGACACCGTTGATTATGACTCGGAATTTGTGGGAACGATCCGGTCATTGGGATCACTATAAAAACAACATGTATCATATATCGCTCGATGATCGAGATTTTGCCGTAAAGCCGATGAACTGCCCGGGTGCAGTCCTGATGTATCAAGAACGGCAATGGAGCTACCGAGATCTGCCACAAAGATGGGCAGAGATGGGCATTGTTCATCGCTATGAAAAGTCGGGCACAATGCACGGGCTGTTCAGAGTTCGACATATTACTCAGGATGATGCACATATATTCTGCACTCCCGAACAATTGGTCGAAGAAGTTGTGGCAATGATTGATCTGGTGCATGAAATTTATAATCATTTTGGATTGAGCGAAATTACCGTTGAGCTTTCTACGCGCCCCAAGGACAGAATTGGTGAAGAAGCGTTATGGGACAAAGCCGAAGAAGCATTGACTAATGCATTAGATTCAAAGGGCGTTGATTATGAGATCAATGTCGGTGAAGGAGCATTTTACGGTCCTAAAATTGATTTTCATGTCGTTGACTCACTTGGGCGCAGTTGGCAATGCAGCACAATTCAGCTCGATTTTAACTTTCCTGAACGCTTTGACCTCGAGTACATCAGTGCAGATAATCAACCTCATCGTCCCGTTATGTTACACAGAGCCATATTGGGATCAATGGAAAGATTTCTCGGCATACTAATAGAACATTATGCCGGTGATTTCCCACTCTGGCTTGCGCCTGAGCAGACTGTAATATTGCCGATCTCTGTGGATCAAAACAATTATGCGAAAGAAATACATGAAAAACTTATTGACGCGGGGATTCGGAGTAGGATTGACGACCGAAACGAAAAAATCGGCAGAAAAATTCGGGATGCTGAAAAACAGAAAATTCCGTATATGCTGGTGATCGGTGCGCGCGAAGTTGAAAACAATCAGGTTTCTATTCGCAGACGCTTAAAGGGCGATCAAGGTATTCATTCTGTTGAAGAGACAGTAATAATGTTAGTGACAGAAGTTGCTGATGAAGCACAGTAACAATTCGGAGTTTGTAAATCAATTGCAACCTGATTGTCAAAATTATATAATTAGAGAAATAAAGGAGTTGGCGTATAGGAGCTAAATTTAGAAGTGGTCCCAAAAAAGATGATAATTCTCCACGGGTAAATGAAGAAATAAGCGGCAGTAGGGTGCGGTTAATTGATGCGGACGGTGGTCAAGTGGGTGTTGTAGATATTGGTGTTGCGTTGTCTCATGCAAATGAAGCGGGGCTTGATCTCGTGGAAATTGCCCCACAAGCAAAGCCACCCGTGTGCAAAATTATCGATTATGGTAAATTTAGGTATGACCAGAGCAAAAAAGAAAAAGATGCTCGAAAAAAGCAGCACACAGTACAAGTTAAAAAAGTCAGGATGTCGCCAAACATAGATCTGCACGATCTTAATGTAAAGCTGAATATGGTAAAGAAATTTCTCGGTGAAGGCAATCGCGTAAAAATTACAATGTTTATGCGCGGCAGGCAAGCAGCCAGACCCGAGATGGCAAAAGATATTCTGGAACGTGTAATCGAAGAGCTTTCTGATATCTCTAAACCGGAAGGTACTCCCAAGCTCGAAGGCAGGAGCTTTATGACAGTCACTCTGTTAGAAAAAACCTAATTCCACAATTCTCACATGTCATAGAATAAATAATATTTGTTGTTGAGACAGTCCTCAATTCAGCAGACACATCACTATATTGTGCATTTATTTTTATTACCTTGGAATTATTGAAAAATCTATTTGATTTATGACAATTATTGCTTAATATTTTGGTTCAATAGTTTTATTAAAATTAAGCATTTATTGTGATAATATTAAGGTTGGTTTTATGCCAAAAATGAGATCAAATCGTGCCGCAAAAAAGCGATTTAAAGTAACTGCAACCGGTAAGGTCATGCGGGAGAAAGCTTATGCGAGCCACCTATTTTCATCCAAGTCGCAAAGTCGCAAGCGTAAGTTGCGTAAATCTGGACAGGTGTCGAGTAGCGATATGAAAAAAATTAAACGTATGATTCAGATATAGATAATGTCAGGAGATAAATAATGCCAAGAGCTAGGAATCTAGTTGCTTCGCACAAGCGTCGTAAAAAAATCATGCACAGCGCGCGTGGCTATTATAGTGGACGTAGCCGTCTGTTGCGTACAGCACAAGATGCTGTTCGTCGGGCAGGAGCATATAGCTATGCTCACCGTCGTAAACGTCCCGGCGATTTTCGTCGGTTGTGGATTATACGGATCAATGCTGCCTGTAGGCTTCATGGTCTCAGCTACTCGAAGTTCATGCACGGATTAAAAGTTCTCAATATCGAGATTGACCGTAAAATCTTGGCTGAGCTTGCAATTTTTGATGCCAACGCATTTAAGGTGCTTACCGAACAGGTCGGTGCTATTCAGTAACCGCTCGGTTATATTGAGTTTTGAAGTAAAACGGGCGATTTCGCCCGTTTTATGTTTTTGGTATTAATTAAATAAATTATAGTACCAACTTGCAACGATTCAATTATATTAAATGTATGGGTGGCAGGTAGCCCACTCCATCCGGAATCGTTAGTGCAACCTGAAAGAAATTAATTAGAATGTATAGAAAAAATATATGAGCCGTTTTGATTTTAAGAAGCTTCAAGATCAGCTTACCAAAGAGAGCTTATCGGCTGAAATTACCTCAGCAGTAGAGGAGCTACGCGTAAAGTATCTTGGACGAAAAGGTATCATTGCCGAAGCGTCCAAATCCATTCGCGATATCAAAGATGCAGTTGAGCGTAGAGAATTTGGAGCCAAATTTGGCAAATTTAAAGCGTTTGCTACTAAGGTTATTGAAGGTCGCTTCAAAGAGTTTGAACGCAAAGAAAAACATGCTGATCTCGACCTTACACTTCCCGGGCGAGAAGGATTTTCTGGTGGCTTACACCCGTTGACAATCATTGAGAACGAAGTAGTTAGTGTATTTCGGCGGATGGGATTCACGGTTGAGACGGGACCTGAGGTTGAAACGGTTGAGAATAATTTTGATAAACTGAATACCCCTCATTGGCATCCTGCTCGCGATTTGACAGACACTTTTTACCTTGATATGACTGGTGAAGAGCGAATGAAATGGTTGCTTAGAACCGAGACATCACCTGTCCAAATTCGTGTCATGGAGCGTGGCGACAAACCACCAATTCGTATCATTGCACCGGGAAGAGTATATCGCAGCGATAAGCCTGATGCTACCCACTCACCGATTTTCTTACAGGTCGAAGGACTTTATGTTGACAAAGGAGTCACCTTTGCGGACCTGAAAGGAACCGTACTGGCATTTTACCGTGAGATGTTTGGCAGTGATGTAAAAACTCGCTTTCGTCCACATTTCTTTCCGTTTACCGAGCCCTCGGCAGAGGTTGATATGACATGTATATTCTGCAATGGTAAAGGCTGCCGCATCTGTAAAAAGACCGGTTGGCTCGAGATGGGTGGATCGGGAATGGTTGACCCTAACGTGTTCGAGGGGGTTGGCATTGATCCAGAAACGTATACAGGCTGGGCATTTGGTCTGGGTATCGAGCGGATAGCCATGTTGAAATATGGCATTAAAGATATTCGCATGTTTTATGAAAATGACATCAGATTTCTGAGGCAGTTTTAATGAAAATTTCTTATAATTGGCTCAAGGACTATGTCGATATTGAGCAAACACCAGAAGAACTTGGTGAACTTTTTAACCATCTCGGCTTAGCGGTTGATGGAATCGATGAAATCGGTGCGGGGTGGACAAATGTCGTGGTAGGCAAAGTCGTTACGTGCGAACCAGTACCCAAAAGCAAGCATCTTTCCATTTGTACAATTGATGTTAATGGGGATGAACTCTTAAACATCCTATGTGGTGCGCCCAATGTTACTGCCAATCTGACTGTTGCAGTGGCGATGGTGGGTGCTAAACTGTCTGACGGGATGGAAATAACCCGTCGAAAAATATTTGGCATTGAATCCGAGGGCATGCTCTGCTCAGAGCGCGAACTCGGGCTTTCATCTGAAGCATCTGGGATTTTGGAATTGCCTTCTGAGTTACCATTGGGTTCTGCTATCGAAGAGCATCTCGGCAAGCGTGATTGGATATTCGACCTCGAAGTAACCTTCAATCGTCCCGACTGGCTCTCGCACATTGGAGTAGCCCGTGAAATATCTACCTCGACCGGGGAACCTATTAAGCTACCTGAGTCAGCAGTAACAGAGTCTGATCTTTCTTGTGCGGATAAAATTGCAATCGAAATTCTCGATTTTGACAATTGTCACCGTTATGCAGCTCGCATAATAGAGGGAATAAAAATCGCACCCTCGCCGTTATGGATGCAGGACAGGCTGAGAGCAGTGGGTGTCAGACCAATCAACAATGTCGTCGATGTAACCAATTATGTCCTGATGGAAACCGGTCATCCACTACACGCATTTGATTCGCACTTGGTTCAAGATGGAAAAATCATTGTCAGAACTGCTGAAAAGGGCGAGAAGTTCACAACCCTGGACGATAAAGAGCACAAATTGGTTGAATCAGATTTGCTCATATCCGACCCAGAAAAAGCCATTGCACTTGCTGGCGTTATGGGCGGACAAAACAGTGAAATAAAAGATGATACTCACGATGTCCTGCTCGAATGCGCCTGTTTCGAGCCAACCGGAATAAGGGTAACATCCCGCGACAGAGCGATCCGCACAGAATCTTCGCACCGCTTTGAGCGCGGAGTTGACGTTGAAAATATTGAGTTCGTAATCAATCGCGCAGCATCACTAATAAACGAATTAGCTGGTGGTAATACGCTTAAGGGAATCGCTGATAACTATCCACAACCCAATAAGATAGACAGCATAAAACTCAGGACTGAGCGGGTAAATGCCATTCTTGCGACGGATCTTACTTCTAAGCAAATTGCAGATTATCTCATTTCTTTGGGCTGTGAAATATCTCATGGTGACATCATGGATGTGAGTCCTCCAAGCTATCGTGGCGACCTTGAGCGGGAGATCGACCTAATCGAAGAAGTCGCCCGGCTGTACGGTTATAATAATATAGGTACTGCCGAGGTATCGATAGTACCTCTTACACCAGAGCCCTCTGTCGGACGCAAGAAACAGCGAATAAACGCCATAAAGCAGACGTTGGTAGAGCTTGGAATGCACGAGTGTATAAATTTGTCACTTGTTCCCGCAACCGATTCGATCAGAATTCCCAATAGTGGTTCTTCCCTGAAAATACTCAATCCACTGAGCGATGATATGGCTGAATTGCGAATGAGTCCATTACCCTCGCTACTGAGAGCGGCAGAACGAAATCATAATGCAAGTCAGCGCGATATACGACTATTTGAATGGGCAAACTGTTTTAGTGCAGACAAATTAAATAATTTTGAATCTGCAAAACTGGCAGGGATCTTGTCAGGAAATTCTAAACCCGAATTTTGGCGTGAAAAGAATGCTGAGATTGACTATTATGATGTTAAGGGATTGATTAATCAGTTCGCAGTTAAAAACTCACTTGACAATTTTGAGATTATTTATTACCATATAGTAGAGTACTTTGAAATTGGTTGCAAAATGGTCGCTCGAAGTGAAAATAAAGAAATTGATATTGGCATCTTTGGTAAAGTAGATCCTGATGTAACTCAGCAGCTTAACGTTGATTTTCCGATCTGGTATTTTGAGTTTAACGGTGAAGCTCTGTTAGAGCATGATGCTACAATGAGGACAATCACTGAGTTGCCACGCTATCCTTCAGCACTGAGAGATTTGGCGTTCGTTGTTGATGAATCGGTACTTTCGGGAAGCCTTGAATTGGTCATCAGCAAAAATGGTGGCGAATTGCTGAAGGAAGTAGAGTTTTTTGATTTATTCCGCGGCAACCCGATGGAAAAGGGCAAGAAATCATTAGCTTATCATCTAACGTTTCGTGACAACAATCGAACGTTGTCCGACACTGATGTTGATAGTCTAATTTTCGAAGTAATTTCGGCTGCCAAGGCTGAAGTTGGTGCTGTGATACGAAGTGGATAATATAAACGCAAACTTAAGTAGATAAATGGATTTACCAAATTTTGAAAAGCTCGAAGCGCAGATACTGAAGCTTATCCACCGCCATGAAGGACTAAAAAATGACTATGGTGAGCTGGAGCAAATGGTTAACGGACTTCAGGAAGAAATTAATCAACTCAAGGGCATCAATAGCCGCCTTAGAGGAGAGTTGGAAGATTCAAAACAAAACGTCCGCGATACTGAAAAGGAAGAACGTATCAGGATTAAAGTTGAAGAGCTATTGACACAATTAGAAGGAATATAAAAGCCAAAAAAATGGCATTTGGAAAATAGTTGAATCAAATTAGAAGAGGAATGAGATAGAGTGTTATTCAAAGTGTGGGACAGATAAGATATGAGTGATCAAATTGACAATCACAATTCAGTGAAAATAGTTATCCATGGTCAGCAATATCCTATCTCCGCCAATGGGGATGAGGAATATATCCGGAGCGTTGCAGCATATGTTGATGACAGAATGTCTATGCTTAAGAAAAAGGCACCCTCCAACACATTGATCCGATTGGCAGTTCTTGCAGCTTTGAATATTACTGATGAACTGTTTGCATTGCGAAATGAAAATAAATCGCTCATGAAAGAGCTTGCAGACAAGACAAAACGCATGTCAGATAATCTTGACAAGGTGTTGATAGGAAAAAGATAAATTTGTTTCAATCTGAAATCCATAAATTGCTTGTTGAACCCGTCAATGTAGCTTTGTTTCGAAAAAAGAACCAACACTTATATTAGAAGGATCCTGTTTCTAAGCGTAGCCCGCGGGCCGCATTCATGCTTCACGGCGATGAATCTATTTTATTATAGACAGCGGATACGAAAAACGCCTTAGAGCGGTGCCAATTGTGCCGGAAAAGGTTCTTTTATGGGAACAGCTACGACGGGTTCACATTTTCTTGGAATTGGATAAACAGCATGATGTTCATACTTACATTAATAGGAATTGCGCTGTCCGGCGCAACACTGTTCCTCGCTGGTTGGTTTGTAAAAGGAAAGATAGATAAGCTTAAGCATCAGTCTGCCGAAGAGCAAGCTGAGCGTTTTATGCAGGATGCCGAAAAGGTGTCAGACAGGCTTAAGCAAGACAAACTATTAGAAGTCCGTGATGAGCACTTGAAGCGAAAAACGCAATTAGAAAGTGACTATCAGGACAAACGTAATGAATTAAACCGACTTGAAAGACAGTTTCGCGACCGTGAAAGGTCTTTAGAACAAAAGCTTGACAGTACTGATAAACGTATTCGAGATCAAAAACAAATTGATCGAGAAATGCGTGACAGAAACCGAAAGTTGGATGGCTGGGAAAATCGCCTTAACGAAAAAGATGCCAATGTTGCTAAAAAGCTTGAGGAGATAGCTCACTACAGCCGTGAAGATGCCCTACGTGCATTGCGTGAAGAATTGATAAATCAAGCAAAACTTGAAACTGCGGAAACTGTAAAAGACATTAGAGATCAAGCCAGGCTCAAGGCAAACCGCGAAGCAAAAGAACTGATCGTTCAAGCTATTCAAAGATCCGCTGCCGATCATTCTGCGGAAAACACTGTCACCGTTGTGAATATATCGAGCGAAGAGATAAAGGGACGCATCATAGGGCGCGAGGGGAGGAATATTCGAGCATTTGAAGCTGCCAGTGGTATTGATGTTATCATCGACGATACTCCAAAAGCTGTGACACTCTCAGGTTTTGACCCGTTCCGGCGGGAGGTTGCGAGGATCGCGCTCGAGAAGCTTATTGAAGATGGGCGGATTCATCCTGCCAGGATAGAAGAGGTAATCGAGAAAACTAAGGAAGACCTTGAAGAAGTAATAATGGAAAACGGTGAACAGGCAGCTTTTGAGGCAAATGTTGATGGGTTGCACCCAATTATTATCCAGCATCTTGGAAAACTACACTATCGAACGTCTTACGGACAGAATGTCCTGCGCCATTCGATAGAGGTTGCTCGCCTGACGGCACTAATGGCAGTAGAGCTTGGTCTTGATGCCAAACTTGCCGCGCGGGGAGGGTTATTGCATGACATCGGCAAAGCGATAGATCAGGATACTGAGGGGACGCACACCGAGCTTGGAGCTGCACTTGCCCGTAAGTATAAAGAGCCAAAGGTAGTTGTAAACTCAATTGAATCACATCATGAGGATATTGAATCAATATCATTGATTTCCAGTCTCGTTCAAGCGGCTGATTCAATTTCTGGTGCTCGTCCCGGTGCGAGAAGAGACAGCCTTGATGGTTACATAAAAAGGCTGGAAAAGCTTGAGGAAATTGCCAACACGTTTCCCGGTGTAAGCAAAACATTCGCGTTGCAAGCCGGCAGGGAGATCCGAGTGATGGTAGAGTATGACAAGGTCAATGATGCGATGGCTGAATCATTGGCGATTGATCTTGTAAAGAAAATACAATCAGAATTAGAGTATCCGGGTCAGATAAAAGTGACTGTGATCCGAGAGTTTCGCGCAATAGAATACGCACGATAGGAAATATGAGAAATTTAAAAGTTGTTTTTATCGCCGATATTTTTGGCGATCCAGGTCTCGAAGTGATGACGCGCATGTTGCCTGTTGTCATTCGTAATAAAAATGTTGACTTTGTAATTGCCAATGGCGAAAACGGTGCTGACGGCAAAGGTCTCACCGTGGATCTTGCTAACTTATACTATGAAGCGGGGATTGACGTAATTACGAGCGGTAACCATATCTTTGACAAGGCTCCATTGCGAAAAGAGTTCAGGAATCTACCAAACTTGTTACGCCCAATGAATTATCCTCCCGGTTCAGGTGGTCATGGTATGGTTACGGTTAAATCGAAATCTGGTGTTGAGATTACCGTGATAAATCTAATGGGAAGAACATTCATGTCGCCCATAGACTGTCCATTTCGAGCAGCAGAGCGCGAATTGGGAAGACTAAAATCGAAATCGCCAGTGGTTATAATTGATTTTCACGCCGAGTCAACTGCCGAAAAACAGGCTTTAGCATGGTTTCTTGACGGAAAGGTGTCGGCTATTATCGGCACTCACACCCACGTTCAAACTGCAGATGAAAAAATCACACCAGCGGGGACGGGATATATCACGGACGCGGGGATGACGGGGGCATTTGATTCTGTAATTGGTCTAATGCCAAACGTAGCTATTCACAAATTTATGACCCAAACACCGCAGCCGTTTACGCTTGCCAAAGATAACCTGCATCTGAATGGTGTATATCTGGAGATCAACCCTGAGACGGGTAAATGCGTAAATATTGAACGGCTAAATCTGCCATGAGCAAGACCCACCGGGACGAAACTATATTTACCGGTGGGAGAATTTTCAACGAATCATGTACCGTATCGGATAACCTATCGGTGCTTACTTCAGATGGAGTTGTTGTGGAAATAGCTCCAATAAACACTTTCCAGCGGACAGCTACGGGTGCCCAAATTATCGACTTACAGGAAAGCTTGCTTTTACCCGGTCTCTGTGATGCTCACATACACCTCGAGGCTGGAGGCAATTCGCTGGGAATATTAAATCTGCTTGGCATGAATTTAGATCAAATTAGTACAGCTTTTAATCTCCAATCAAAACAACAATCTACAGATACAAGTTGGTTCCGAGCTTTCAATTGGGAGCCTTCTCGCTGCTCTGTCACCATAGACCTTCTTGACATGTACTTTCAAAACCGACCGATAGTTGTGCATCAGCGAGACCTTCACGGTCTCTGTTGCAACAGCCTTGCTCTGAACCTTGCTGGAATAACAATCACAAGCGAAGACCCTGATGGTGGGCATATTGGCAGGAATGCTGACGGATCTCTAAACGGTCTGTTGTACGAAAATGCGATCCCATTGGTCGAATCTGTGATCCCGATTCCGTCCAACAGCGACAGAAAGCAGCATATCTTGACAGCTCAGAGTAAACTATTGTCATTGGGTTTAACTGCGGTCTCCGAAGTACTCGAAGCTGGTGCAGACGAGATTTACCGTAAGCTGGATTCATCAGGAGAGCTAAAGCTGTTCGTTGATGCCTGGCAGAGAATTGAGCACTGGGAGCCCGGCACACGCCCACCTGCGGACGGCACTCGCTATCAACTTCGAACTCTGAAAGCTTTTCTTGACGGGTCGTTTGGCTCAAGAACTGCCGCAGTGAACGAGCCTTATTTGGATGGGGATAACAATAGCGGACTGTTGTTCTACTCGGATCAGGAATTGTGGGATATGGTTGTTGGTGCTCAGGATGCTGGTTGGAGGATGGCACTCCATGCAATTGGCGACCGAGCGATTGAGCAGGCTTGTCGGGTGTTGTGCTCGATACCCAATAGAGCGCAATATCGTCACCGCCTCGAGCATGTAGAGATGCTTCCACCAAAGTTAGTTCAGCGTCTCGCCGACAGCGGGATGACAGCATCGGTACAGCCTGTGCATCTGCTCGACGACCAGCTATGGTTAGAAAGCTGTATCGGGACGGAGCGTTGCAAGACGGTGTTGCCTCTGAGTTCTATATCTGACCACAAGATTCCACTGGCGTTTGGCAGCGACTTTCCGGTAGTTGATCCCGACCCCTTGCTGAACATCCACACGGCGATCAATCGCTGTGGGTTCGGTGAAAGTGCGCGGAAGGAGTTTGCTCCAGATGAAGGGCTGAATCCAGCGAATGCACTACTGGCATGTACGCAAGGTTACGCTCATGCGGCGGATTTAGAAACGGTGCGTGGAGCGATAAAGGTAGGTCAGACGGCGGACTTCACCGTGGTGAGTGGGGTGGCGGATGACTTGGTGGATTGGTCGGAGGCGGAGGTGCGGATGACGGTTTGCGGTGGGGTGGTGGTGTAGTGCTATGCTCAATAATTTCCAATTCGGAGACACTCTTAAAGAGTTACGACTGGTATTTAGACAATAAGGATCAGATTGACATAGATGCGTCTGGTGTAACACATGGGGTACCCTGGAAACAGGAGATACTTGCCCTGGCGAAGAAATTAATGTAGGGAGTGTAAATATGATCGTTGTAACTGGTGGAGCAGGGTTTATTGGAAGTGGGATAATTTGGGCGCTAAATCTTAGAGGAATGACGGATATCCTTGTCGTTGATGAGGCTGATGATTCTCAGGGTATAAAAAATCTAACTGGATTATCTTACACTGACTATATGGAAAAAGGCGAGTATCTTGAGGCAGTATTAGGTCGAAAGCTGGGGCAGGATCCAGAAGCCATTATTCACATGGGCGCATGCTCCAGCACAACAGAGACCAATTCCACGTATCTAAATTCAAACAACTTTGAATACACAAAACATCTTGCCGAATATTCTGTTGAGCAATCCATTAGATTTATTTACGCCTCCAGCGCAGCTACATATGGGGACGGTTCAGCGGGATACAGCGACACAATTGCAAAATTACCAAATCTAACTCCCCTGAATTTATACGGTTTGAGCAAACATAATTTTGACCTTTGGGCAGCGCAGAATAATCTTTTTAATAAAGTGGTGGGACTAAAATATTTTAATGTCTTTGGTCCAAATGAGTATCACAAGGGCGACATGCGAAGCCTTGTTTGTAAGGGTTATGCGGAAATATTGAAAACCGGAAAGCTGCGTCTTTTCAAATCACATCGCAGAGAATATGCAGATGGCGAGCAAGTTCGTGACTTCATCTACATCAAGGATGTGGTTCAGATGACGCTATTTTTCTTAGATAACCCAGAACTGAACGGTCTTTTTAATATAGGAACAGGATCTGCCAGCTCGTGGAATTCACTTGGTGATGCACTATTTAGTGCAATGGGGTTAAGGACAAATATTGAGTTCATCGAAATGCCTATATCTATCAGGGATAAGTATCAATACCATACTGAGGCAGAAATGGGCAGGCTTCATCGAGCAGGATACGACAGGCCCCAAACTTCGCTCGCTGATTCCGTGCGTGACTATGTGCAGAACTATTTGAAGGATGGGAAGTACCTGAGTGTATAGAATTGGTTACTGGGGTGCGGATTACGGTTTGTGGTGCGGTGGTGGTTTAGTAACGGGCGACAACCCATACCCCTCCCCCCCGGTTCCCGGGGGGGGAATCAAAGGGGGGGGGTCTTTGTCAGATTGATCCTGCAGCATCACCAAGCCAAAGGAGCTACCCCCTGAATCCCCCCCCCCCGCATAGCAGGGGGAGAGGCTTGTGGGTTGTTTTGTAGCTGTGATTTAAGGAGATGGGGGATTTGGGTTGACTTTGCGGAATTGAATTTGTTACTTACATGGGTAATTCTGTAACAGGTCAGCTAATAGAACTGTAATGAGGCAATAAGTGAAGCAACATGGTAATATTGTAAAATTCAGCATCTACTGTATAATATCGTGTATTTCAACACTAATTTATACTAATACTTATGCATATAGCCTTAAAACAGTTTACGAAGATGCGGCAAATTCAGATCCCGCAAGTTATTTTTTTGCATTATCTTTAGTCCTACTATCATATCCAATAATGCTAATTGCTTGTAGACTTAAACTGGATAAGCCTTCTGACTACTCACAAAAGCAATATTTAAGAGCCTGTTTAAGAATCTCTTCAAAACAGTTATTGCCTCTCCTTTTCTTAGTTTACGTCGTGGCATTTTTCATTATACTCATAGATTCAGTATTGTTTGCATTATTTACTAATTTATTAACAGCAACAAACATTGAAATTTATTTCTTTAAAAGTATCAACTCATTATATATAATTTTATGGATTACTTATATTTGTTGGTTCATATATTCGATATACTTAGCCATAAAATGGTTACCAAAAACTATTGATGATGAGATGATTATTTGACTTGCTTAGGGATAAAAACGTTATAATGGCTCAAGCCAATAATCAGAAAAATGAAAGATATCTGCTATATCTTGATATCCTCGGATTCAAAGATTTAACTGAAAAAAGGAAATCTGCAGAAATCTTCTCGATTATTAATAAAACACTAATATTCCTCTATGATGTTGAGGATCTATCAAAAAAATCGGTTAGTACTCTCTATTTTTCGGATTCATTTATTTTATACTCAGAGCCTGGAATTGATGAGGATATTTTCAGGGATATATATCAAATTAGCAGACTGTTACATTCTTTTCTGCTTAGTAAAGGAATACCAACAAGAGGTTCAATATCATTTGGAGAATTTAATGTTCAAAATGACTCTGTAAATAAACATCAAGTCTATTTTGGTACAGCATTAAATGATGCTTACATAGCTAAACAAAAGGATAAATGGGTTGGAATAACGATTTTAAGATCTGCCTGGGAACCTATCGCATCAAATGTAGAGAATTACATTAGTGATAATGCGGCTGAAGGTATTTGGAAGTTGAGGAATGATGATATTCTGCTTTTAAATCCGTTAAAAGGCATACTAAACCGATACAAGAGTAACCCTAATGCTGCAATACCATGGAACTCAAAAGATGCTAACGATATGGAGTTTATAATTGACATTCAAGCATTCAAGTTCCTTCATCTCAATTCAACTGAGTTTCGCAAAAGAAGTGATTTTACTGGAGATGTTGCGATAAAATATCATGCAACAACACTTTTTCTCAGGGAGATTCTTGGTGATGAAATTTATGGTTGGGCAGTAAATAAAACGAATAAATACCTAGTACTACATGAATTCTATAACTACTAAGTATAGTACAAAACCCAAAAGAGCCGCCCAAAGGCGGCTCTTCAACAAAACCAAAAGCCAAACAACCCTACAACAGCGGTTTAATAGCCTTCACAAATTCTTCTTTCGGACGATACCCAACATAGTGCTCGCGGATGTTGCCTTCGCGGTCGATCACGAAGGTGAACGGGATTCCGCCACGGCGATCTTTGGGCAAATACATCTGATAAGTATCATACGTAGGTTGATCAAAAAGTGCCAGCGGATAGTTGATCGTCATCTTGTTCTTCTCAAACTTGTTCACAGCCTTCGCGCCATCGCGATCCACTGATACGCCAAATACTACCAAGCCTGCATCCTTATACTCCTTGGCAAGCTCGTTGAAATGAGGTATTTCCTTCACACAAGGGGGACACCATGTTGCCCAGAAATCAAGAATCACTACCTTGCCTTTAAAGTCGGAAAGACTGATCTCTTCTCCATCGAGAGTCTTGAGCGTAAAATCAGCGGCTTTAGCAAAATTGGATGATGCATGCGATTTGTGCTCAGGACCTGCCAGAGCTTCACCATTTGTTCCCCCATTTGTCGAAATCCATACAATCGCAAGTGCCATCATAAAAATGACGAGTGTGATTCGTCGAGTCAGTTTTTTCATTTTCATAATTATTCCATCTTATAAATATTAATATTAATTTAGATGCCCTTCTATTTTGGCTTCTATTTTACTTTTTGGTAATAAACCAATAACGGTTTCCTTTACGGAACCATCTTTAAAAAAAAGTAGCTGCGGTACGCTCGTCACGCCAAATTTCATGGCAGTAGCTGGCGAAGCACCAACATCAACTTCTACGACTTTGACCGTATCGCTAAAATCGTCAGCCAAATCGTTCATAATCGGGTGTAATTTCTTACATGGCGCACACCATGTTGCACCAAAATCGACCAGCGTCAGCCGGTCAGATTGAAGAACTTCGTTTTCAAAATTGTTATCGTCAACTTTTGTCATTCCGGACATATTTCCTCCCTATCCACGAGTTGATACGCAGTGTATAATAATATTGTTTGTTTCAATAATGCTAATTATTTTTCAATTCATTTAGTATTGGGACGACCTGATTGACCGTCCTGAAGGCTTCAAAACGATTGACCTCTTCGCCTTCAGGCGTCAAGAAAAGTATCGTTGGCAAGCCGCGAACATCATACTTGTCCCAAATAGCTTTCATTTCTTTGGTGACCTTTGTCCCGTCAATTTTTAACGGCACAAAATGTTCGTTTATAATTTCATAAACCTCTGCTTTGGCAAAAGTTTTATGATCCATTTCCTTACAAGCGGCGCACCAGTCTGCCCAAAAATCTATCATTATGATATCGCCGGTACTGCTCGCCCGTTCAAATGCGGCTTCAAAATCATCCTTTATCCAATTAGGTCCTTCGTGGTTTTTCTGCGATACATCGCCGGCTAAAACCTGACCACCTGCTCCAGCACCGATACCTGCAAGATTAACCCCCTCAAATTTAGCTATGCCGTACAGTGTGTAAAATGCACCGAGCAACAGGATAAAGCTGCCTAAACCCCGACTGACTTTTTGCCCCATCGACGAATCTGCAGAAAGTAATGAGAATCCACCAAGCAGACCTGCCAGCATAAGTGTAGCCAATCCTATTCCAAGTGTAAACCATGTATCTGGAATTAGGGGCCTACCAAAGAAGAAAGCCATGCCAATTAATATGACACCAAAAACTTTCTTCACATTTTCCATCCACCCACCAGCTGTTGGCAAAGCAGTAATCGCACCAGCAAAAGTTCCTAATAATACAAACAGCGATCCCAAACCACAAGCAAAGACGAACAGGTACAAGAATCCTGTGAATAAATTTCCGCTCGATGAAACCCACCCAAGCAAAGCAATCAACACCGGACCAACACAGGGAGCTGCAACTAAGCCGGTCGTTGCACCAACAAGCAATGCTCCAACGTATCCCGACTTGCCATGCGATGACATTTTTGTCTGCCATGATGAGGGAAGATTTATCTCAAACGCACCGAGCATTCCAATTCCCATGACGAGAAACACTACCGTGACGAGCACAATGATAACAGGATTTTGAGTGCTCAAACCAAAAACACCACCGCTCGCAGCGGCGATTACCCCCAGCGTTGAATAAACAAGTGCGAGTCCGAGTACGAACACCAGCGACAGCGTAAAGCCCTTTAACCTGCTCCCGTCAGATTTGGCTCCAATAAAAGCAATTGTAATTGGTATAATTGGATAGACGCAGGGTGTCAAACTGAGAGCCATTCCCCCCAGAAAGATCCATATCAGCGCAATCAGCGAACCGGATTCTAAGGCACTTAGTGCTTTCGATTCAATGGAACCATCGCTTGCCGCACCTGTTGTAGTCGTAGGAACATTACCTTTTACAGGCTTTCCGACCACGGTAACAGCAGAAATATCCCTTTCAATAGGTGGCGTACAATAGATCGGATCATTTTCGGTGCAGATTTGATAACCGAGCGTGCCGGAAACCTCAATCTGTTGACCAACACCAAGTTCACCATCAACAGTAAACGGATATATTATCTCGACCACCCCACGATATACCGTTTCACCCTCAAATTCAATCCCCGATGGATATGAAGGCAGCCCCCAGGACAATCCCTCAACCTCGCCAATACTAAGGAAAAAGAATCCCATTTCGCGATCGCTTATGTGAACATCCGATGGAAGCTGTATTACCACCTTTAGTGAGCTGTTTCCGCCCTGAGGAGCGGGGTCAGGATCAATCTTAGCTGTAACTCCCACATCGTTTACAGGGTCAAGCTCAATTTGTGCGTAGCTTTCTGATACCAGAAAAATGCTAAATACTATTAGCAGATAAGTTATTGTATTGTTCAATTTATTCATATTAATTTTAATACTGCAAGGTCAATTAAATTGCTTATATAATTTTACTACAATATAATACGATTGTTCCCGACATAGTATAATAACAAAATCTATAATTGGTTCCAAATTGGAATTTAAATCGTCAATGGTTAATTGAAACTCGAGTCATTAAAAAACACTGTTTCCGGTTTCTTAAATTTTCATACAATTTCCCCTACTTTAATAGTACAATCTTTATAGCACGAACAGCATTTCCAGCCTTTAACCTAACAATATATACGCCGGTTGAAAGTTCCGATCCTTGTAAGATCGCACTGTGTTCTCCGGCGATCTCCTTACTTTCTTTTAGATTCTGTACAAATCTGCCTGCAGAGTTGTAAACACTTATTCTGGCGTTGGCAGTCTGAGGCAGATAGTAGCGGATTGAGATTGTGCTATTAAACGGATTGGGATATGCGCTTAATGCAAATTCTTCGGGATATAATGCATCAACAGACTCTTTAACTGCTAATGCACCTGTAGCCTCCATAAATTCCCGCATAGTGTAGGTAAAAGTGTATGCCTCATCCTCTGGTAACGCATAAGTCGGATGATCATACCAGCTCCAAACCAACAGATTTTCAGGTACGCATCCCGAATCCGCAAGTTGGTGATAGTAAGATAGCACATCTGCATTAAACAAAGAGTCTCCGTTAGCTCCCCCGCGAGCGCTATTATACATCAAGCCGAATCGCAAGCCGTTTGCATGACACCATTCCTGAATCCTGATCAATTTGGCAAACCCGTTATAAACACGGTTCACGGTGTAATCGTAAGGGCAGTCACAGTTAAAATAATCTATCGATAACCCTCGAGCGTCGAGCGTATCCATCAGTACGTCGAGAATTTCCAGTAAATCCCCACGATCCTGAGCCGGATGCGAAGGGAACTCATCTACCGAATACCAGGGAATGGGCTCGTTGATTCCGATAGACATTCCTGGAATAGCATCATTCACAATCTCGATATAATCAGCAATCTCGCGCGCAGCCTCAGACGAACTATAAGCACCGTCATTACTCTCCAGCATAAAACCTATGGGCGAATCTAAATTCAAGTAATCGACCATTCCACCAGCTTGAACAATCTGACCGTACTTGGCAAGCTCACGGCGAGCAGCTGTTTCTCCGCAAGTATCTCCCTGACCATAATGCATCCTTAATCCACCCGCTTCAATGCCGATCGCTTTACCTGTTCTGCGTTGAAATTCGGCTACGAGATTTGGGTCAAGTCCATTTCTGCCATCCAGCATGTTCATGTGAAAACCAAACACGTCCAGATTCTCCAATACTTGCGACCATTGATCGTCATCCGTCAACCAGGCTTCAAAGTCCTGGACGTTATTTGCGCTTGTCCACACGATCTGTCCCAGCTCGGGAGGATTATCTTCATTTGAGATTTCGTACCCTGCGTGCAAAAACTTTTCATCAGCAATTTGCTCGATCCAGTGATCTCTTATATATTCGTTTATCTGTAATCGAGCATCGCCCCAACCTTCCCATTGATTGTATTGCGTCCAATTTAGGTTGATATAGTTGAATCCTTTGATAGCCGGATGTTCGTCGAGGAATTGGAAAAATGGCTCAAACCAATACTCCCAATCAACTTCACCGTGAGTAGAATCAATCTCCTCATCATGCGGAGTTATCCATACATGCCTCGCCGAGAGCTCGCTTAAATAGACAGGTTTACCACGCTCTTCGGCAAAGCGGAGAAATTTTTCTGTTTTACCCTTCTTGGTTATTACCATTCTCTCTCGCTGTTCAACGGAGTCCGGCAAGTCTGGATCGAAGTGATCAACATCAAACGGATCAAGACCGAACCAATCGACAACATCATCTCCAGGATACCATTTCCAACCACGATTGGTTGAGTCGGCAAAATCATCTGGCGCGTCTGGTTCATAGCACCACACTGTCGCGATGTTTTCTACCCCGCGCTCCCTGAGTCCAAGAACGAGCTTGCGAAATGCAAGTGGAAGAATAAAGGGATGGTAATCATTCCATCCACCATTTACTTCATAAGCGATGCGGAAGAAAATCGGACGACCATATTCTCGAATGGCAATTGCCAGAGTATCAATGTAGCCATCCAAGGCATCTTGATTCAAGAACTGCTCATCCACCGTTTCACCATTTCGTTTGAAGTGCGTACTCAGTTCTATATATTGCGACTCCTGATTAATGTGCTCAGCACGGAACATCCTAAGAAGATTTTCGACTGTCATTCCACCTCTTAGCATCATGCCTGGCAGGTCGCTCATCATCTGAAAAACGAGAGGTTGCAAGGTGTCAGGCATCATCTCTGAGTAAGCATTCTGTGCCTGAACCTGCCACCCAACACCGTGATAGATTTTCCCATCAGGCGGTTCGAACTTTGCACCGTAATGGGCGTTTGCAGTAGGTGATAATATCGCCATCAAAAAAATAATGGCTGTCAGGAATTTCATTTGTTACCTTCTTATGTATTGTGTTTTGCTGGGGGTTTATTGCCATATACCCCTTGTAGTATAATATACTACCACAGAATCATTTGTCCTTACTAAATGGGCTTTCCTCGTACAATTACAATTTAAATGGATTGTTAACAATCCATTGCAAAGGTGATTCAATTCTATCTCATTTAGAAATAAGGGATATATGAAAAAACGGTCACGGTGTTGCCTCAGAAATTTTTATATAATTACAGGTTTCTACCAAGTTTTTATCGCAAATTAATGAATGCTAACAAGTGAGATATAGGTGGTGCATGAGATTGATTAAGGATTGTTTGAATTATATATAGGTTATAGGCAATTTATTTGCAACATAACAAATTATATGAGTCCTATAACTCTCAGAATAGCCCTGATTTATGTGTGTTACAATCGTCTATGGCTTACTCAAAATAGCCGTATTAGCTTGACAACACACACGCCAAAAAGCTATATTAAATCCTGTTAGCAGATGCTTGTTGTTTCGCCAAGATACTATGAAATTAGGATGTAAGAGCCGCATGATACTATTCATTAAAGACACATATGTAAAAATTCGTCTATTTAATTCCACGTTATATATATAAAAATTGAGGCTAATATGACAAAATTACAAGACCGCTTTGCAGAGCTTGTGCCTAAAATGCGTGCTGAACGAGCTGCCGTTATCAAAGATAAAGGCGATAAGGTAATCTCTAAGGCTACCGTTAAGCAAGCATTTGGGGGAATGCGGGGCATCAAAGGGATGATCTGCGATACTTCAGTCGTCGAACCCGACAAAGGATTGATTATCCGGGGACATCCACTATTAACTATCAAAGACCTTTGGCCTGAGGAAATATTTTATTTATTACTAACTGGCGAAAAACCAGATAAGGAAGCTACCGCCGCTTTGCAAATTGATTTGGCAGCTCGTTCACATGTTCCTGGATATGTCTGGGACGTGCTTGAAGCGATGCCTGATGATTCGCATCCAATGGCGATGTTGAACACGGCGGTTCTCGTGATGGAAAGGGAATCAGCTTTCCGCAGGTGGTATGACGAGGGCATGACCAAGGATAAATATTGGCTGCCGATGATGGAAGATGGCCTACGTCTGCTCGGTGTCTTGCCCGTGATAGCTGCGGGAATATACCGGATTCGCTATGGCAAGGGCGACCCAATTCCTTACATGACCAATCTCGATTGGGGGGCAAACTACGCCCGGATGCTCGATCTTCCCGACCCGACCGGTGAATTTGCTAAACTGATGCGTTTGTACCTGAACTTCCACTGCGACCACGAAGGCGGAAACGTTTCTGCTAACATTTGTCATACAACGGGATCAGCACTTTCGGATGTATTTTATTGTGTCTCAGCGGGACTGAACGGTCTTGCTGGACCGCTTCATGGCTTGGCAAATCAGGAATGTCTCGACTGGATATTGCAATTGCTCGATGAATTCGGCGGTGCTCCAACCGAGGAAGAGATGAGCGAGTTTGCATTTGATACCCTGCGTTCAGGTCAAGTGATCCCTGGCTATGGTCATGCAGTATTGCGTGTCACTGATCCTCGTTTTACTGGTTTTGTGGAGTTTGGCAGAGAGTATCTCACTGACGATCCAGTTTTTCAGACGGTGAATACGGTGTTCAAGGTAGTTCCCAAGGTTCTGGAGGCATACTCGAAAGAGCGTGTCAAGGCGGGTAAGAACCCGATAGCGAACTTCTGGCCCAACGTAGATGCGAGTTCGGGCTCTTTACTGTTCCATTACGGCTTGACGGAGTTCCCATATTACACGGTGCTGTTCAGTGTTTCCCGTGCAATGGGCATGATAGCACAGTTGATAGTCAACCGCGCTATCGGCTCTCCACTGACCCGACCGAAGTCAGTTTCGACGAAGTGGGTGAAGGCTAACGCTTGAGGGGGTAGGTTGTTATTAATGGCGGGGGATCCGTTTGTGTCCCCCGCTTTATGACTTTGTCGTAGAGTGTTTTCTACACTGTTTCGCTGGATTGGCGCGGTGAGAAAGTCCAAAATGCGCAAGCAGGGACGCTAACGCTACTGTACCACTTTCAATCACTTAATGCGGCCATAACCCGCCACCTCCTCAACAAACCCCAATCCCAGCCCATCTAAATTGATTTCCAACAATAACATGACTATCTTATACGCATTGGATTACCATTAACAACATTTTGAATCGGGAACTTACAATGCGCATTATTTCAGTCCTATTATTATTTTTATCCATTTTTTTAACGACCACCCAACTATTCGCCATGCCACCCGCTCCCGGTGTTGTTGAGATGCTCAGGAGTGAAAACCGGCTGCAAAGCGTTGTACAGCTTCATAATTCAGCGCGTGAACGTGGCATGAATCAGCCAGTAGCCAATTTCAATATCAATTCGTTAAAGCGCGATGGTGCCGATGATATTACAATCAATGCCATCTGTATTTTGGTCGAGTTCGATGACAATCAAGCCAACCAAGATGCGTTTTCTGCCGAACATTTTCAAGAAATGTTGTTCAGCGTTGACGAATATCAAACCGGTAGTATGCGCGATTGGTTTTTGGAAAACTCCTATGGCACTATTAACGTTACCGGCGTAGTAGCAGGATGGTATGAAATGCCCAATTCTTACGACTACTATGTCGATGGACAACAAGGGTTTGGACGCTATCCTCGCAATGCACAGCGACTCGCCGAAGATGCACTTAATGCAGCCGATGATGACATTGATTTCAGTGAGTTTGATAATAATGATAATAACGTCGTTGAGGCTCTTTTCGTTGTACATGCCGGAAACGGTGCCGAAGCAACCGGTTCAGACGATATGATCTGGTCACACGCTTGGGGAGTGCCGGGTGGCGTAGTCTTAGACGGAATGAGATTTGATAGATATGCTATGGAGCCCGAAAACGGACGGATCGGAGTATTTGGACACGAACTCGGGCATTCTGGTTTTAATCTACCCGACCTATATGATACCTCATACGAGTCAGCGGGAATTGGCAATTGGTCAATGATGTCAGGGGGCTCATGGGGTGGCGGCGGTCTGTCACCAGTTCACTTTGATGCCTGGTGCAAGTATAGAATTGGAGTAATTGATCCATTCCCCATCATAATGAATCATGAAAACTTAATCCTCGAACCAGCAGGAACAGACGATGATGTGCTGATGATGTGGACTGAAGATTTGGATGAATGGGGAAGCGAATTTTTTCTCGTAGAAAATCGTCAGATGATCGGCTTTGACCGCAGCCTTCCCGGCTCTGGGATATTAATTTGGCACATAGATGAAAGAATGGGAAACAATCAAAATGCCTGGTATCCAGAAATTGGACGAAACGCACATAATATTGTCGCTCTCGAACAGGCGGATGGATCCTACAACCTCGAGCGTAACCAAAACGGTGGAGATTCCGGCGACCCATTCCCCGGCAGTGGTTGGGTCGAAACTTTCAGCGAAGATACCGTGCCCGACAGTCGTGACTATCGATTGAATTCAACCGGTATTACTATCCACAATATCGAACGAGCGGATTCAATCCATTATCGCTTCAATATCACGCTCGGCGAAGGCTATCAACCAGAAACTCTGTCCCTCTTCCTGTTGTCTCATGTACCAGAAAACCACACCTACCCCCATCCTGATGATAGGACAGGCGAGATAATGACCAATGAAACCGATCTCGTAAGTGACTTGCTGCATGAAATTGATATCCGAAGGTTTTCCTCTGGTGACGAATTGCCTGAAAATCTTGACGACTACAACATGGTAATTTATCTCGAGTCATGGCGCGAGGAAGATGGATCAAGCTGGAGCTTATCTGAAAATGAACAGCTTAGACTCAGGAATTTCTTGCGAAATAGTGGCAAATTAGTTTTGATTGGACCGGATATTGCTACAAATTTGCAGGGCGAAGACAACCCGTTGTGGGAGTACGTGAATGCAGAATATTACAGCGAGGGCTTACCACGTGAAGATGGTAACATGCGCCGGGTACAGGCAAATGGCGAAACTCGCTTTGCGGGACAAAGCTTCCCCTATCAAGTACGTGGAGCCGTGGATCACTTTGTTGATGAAGTTGGACCACGTGCGGGGGCTCACTTGCTGTTTAACGATAACGGCGGGCTCGAGCGTGGAATCGTCAGTGCAGGGGAAGATGGATCGCGAGTTATTCTCCAACCTTTCCTATTTGGTGGATTAATTGATTGGGGTGGTACTAAGAACGATTTACTTACCATGTACTTTCAGCATATGCAGCTCACACTCGCTGTCTCTGACAATTTTGAGCCTGATATTGCTCCGGGTAAATTTGAGTTACTCTCTGCATGGCCCAATCCCTTTAATTCCCGGGTTAATTTTCAGATCACTGGAACTACATCAACTACATCGATAAATATATATGACTTCAATGGCAGACATGTGGATTTTCTGCAATTAAACGGAAGGTCAAACGCGGTTTCATGGAATCCGATAAATCTCCCCACAGGAAGCTATTTTGCGGTTCCAACAGAGGCTAATAATGTCACACCGATCCAAGTAATTTATTTGAAGTGATTATTATAGGGAAACACGGTATTCAATCAGATGATTAAATGTAGTCACCTCTAAGATTTTGAAACATTGAAGCGCAATCTATTTCTACATCAATTTCTTCAAAAAACGTACTAAAATTCTAAGAAAACACCTAACTTTTACCCTTGTAAACAGCTCATATGACAAAATCTAATACTTGCAAAACACCTGCTATACACCTATTTTACCGATTGGCATGGTGGTTGCAAAATAATAAAACCATTGCTTTAGTTATCTGATTTCGGCAATTAATGCCTGTTTAGTGCATTCGATTGCCTGAATTAGCAAATCAACCATAGTATTGTGCATAGTTAAACGTTAATTTTAGTATTGGTTAGAGTAGTTCTAAGGAATCCTTAATAAAGTGGAAACATATTTTAGTATATGAAGCGTGAGTTTTGAGTACACAAAATAACGCCTTTCTGGCAATGATAATCAAACGAGCCGACATTCTGGTCTCGCTTGGTGTAATTGGTATTTTGGTGATGATGATATTCCCGGTACCGTCTGTTCTGTTGTGATATGCTGATCGCCCTCAATATAGCAATAGCACTGCTGGTATTGATGATGGTCATGTACGTCAATGAACCATTGCAATTCTCTGTGTTTCCCGGTCTGCTGTTAGTTTTAACTCTTTTCCGGCTTGGGTTGAACGGAGCCTCAACCCGTATGATCCTCGCAGATGGTTATGCAGGTAAGGTTATCGCCGCTTTTGGTAACTTTGTGGTCAAAGGAAACTACATTGTCGGGCTGATAATTTTCCTAATTCTCGTACTTATCAATTTCGTGGTTATCACCAAGGGTTCGGGAAGAATTGCCGAAGTTGCCGCTCGATTTACCTTAGATGCTATGCCCGGTAAACAGATGGCTATAGATGCCGACCTCAATAACGGCGTAATCGATGAGGGCGAAGCCCGTGACCGCCGCGATAAGATTCGGCGCGAGGCAGACTTTTATGGTGCGATGGACCCTTCCATTTTAGAATATGTTATTTTAGAATTTTTATCTCTTTTTGTATCTAAAACTAATGCCATTGGAGATTTGAAAATTTATTCGGAAAATGATGACAATTCATGGCATTTGATTGGTGAATTTTCTCCAGAGGTTGACTTTGCAAAAATCGTCGAGTCATGGCAAGGATTAGAGACAGGGTCATCTGTAGTCGCAGCTCTATACGCATTAAATAAATATAATGGGAAGGCAGAATTAATCATGGATGAGCAAACTGTGGGCTGGAAACTGAATATTCCTTTTGATAGTGGAAAATAGCATGAAAAATAATAAATTAATATCTCTCAGCATTGTCATTATTGCTATTTTATTAATCTCCGGTTGTGAGTTAGAACCGTTTCCCGACAGTCTCTCTGAGCCAGAGGGTACGATTCATGTGCTTGCTGTTGACAGTGATGGAATTCATATTGAAGGAGCTTCTATCTATATTGATGGCATCGAGCGACCTGAGAAAACATCAGCTTACATTCACGGGATCATAGAAGGTGTACATGATTTGGTGGTGACCAATTATGGTTTTTGGAGTGACTCTACCACCTTTGATGTCACCGGGGGTGATACTATTTCTATCACTCCAGAGCTTGAGGTAATTCCAGACGGATTGACAGGATTTCTGACTGTTACCTCAGAGCCTTCCGGAGCACGGTTGCTGATTAACGGCAAAACATTCCTGTTGGAAGACGAGCCAGTTTTCACACCTGCAACCGTTGAGCTTCCCTGGAGCAGTTATAGCATTTCCGTTCACAAAGAGGGATTTGCTACCTTGAACCCAATTCTTCCTGAAGCAGCGATTAGTGTTGGAGATACAGTTAGACTTGATTTCACACTGGAAAGTGGTGAAATTGGTGGTCGCGATGGAATGATTCCATTTGATTTCACCCTTGAAAATGAAGTTGCTGACTCGATAAGACTGTCAGATCTGACGGGTCAAGTGGTATTGCTCAACTTTTGGTACGCTGACTGCGTACCATGTATGAGGGAATTCCCGTACATCGAGACAGTGTATCGTGAATTTGCCAGCAGTGGCTTCAATGTATTGGCAATTGACCCGATGTTTCCCGATGACGTTGAAACGGTAGTTGAGATTCGAAAGCAATTAGGGCTTTCGTTTCAGCTATTGCTGGACTGGACCAGGCAGGTTAGCGTAAATCAATATAATGTCAATCCGTACCCGCGCAATATTCTCGTTGATCGTACCGGACGTATCAGCGTAGTGCTTCAGAGCGTGGAGGAAGATGAGTTGCGAGAACTTGTTAAAGAACTGATTGGGCATAGCGAGTAATATTCGCTCGCTATGCCCAATATTATCAAATTAATTAGAAAGATTCTAATAAGGAATTATCATGTATAGAGCGTTACCAATTGTAGTATCACTCATTTTAGTATTATCGTCATGTCCACTTATGGCACAAGATTTTGAAGTCGAGCCAGATTCGCTCGATGGCGTAGGTGTCCGCGAGGGTCTCCATCAATTTGATGCCAAACTGACCAATCTATGGGATCAGGAAAATATAATCCCTTGGTATGTCGAAACCGATATTCCAGAGGACTGGACACTGTCCATCTGCCAAGGCAATCTGCTTTGCTGGCCCCCGTGGGTAGAGTCGGATACCATTAGGCTCGGTGCCGAGGCATTGGATACGCTGCTCGTAAAGTTTCACACAGGTCCTGAGGACGGTGTTGGAGTTACGACTATATATTTGATGGCACTTGCCGACACTTCGATCAAGCAGTCATACACATTTACGCTCACGGTGGGTGAAAATGCAGTTGACGACGAATCGGGATCATCAACGAATGGGTTTAAATTTCAATTCAAACCTAATTTCATTAACAATGGCTCGTTGATTTCATTACCCTTTGCTTCATTTGGAGCGATCACAATGTTTGACATGCAGGGTCGCTTGACAAGCCGTGTCTGGTCGGGTCAACTCAATGCGGGTGACAACATGATAACACCAAACGTATCGCCGTTACCAGCAGGTCAATACATAATGCACCTGAGCGTTGACGGAATCGGGTCGCTTGACCGCAGGGTTATGTACATCAGGTAAGAAAATAACAATTACTGAAAGGGCTGCCTCCGATTGGTTGTCCTTTCAGTATTTAGCACGTCCATTTTGACCACTGTCCTTAAATTATTCATTTTACCAACACCAGGCACCATAGATACCGAGCTTGCAAGTCCAACCTGAACCAAGTAAGTCCCACTGGGGACATTGTTTGGTATCCACGTGATCTGATGGTTGCCTGAGGGTTTGAACTCGTTTTGGAGCAGCACAACCTCCTTGCCAAAGCTGTCATGTACTATCACTTTTACCACAGTCGATGCTGGAAGTCGATATGGGATGGTCACCATGCCGTTGAAGGGGTTGGGATATGCGGATTCTACCATGAAGTTCGATGGATAAGTCGGGTCGATAAAACGTGGAACGATCAACGGATCGGGTTCAGTGCGGTAAAGACGAAAATCACTCTGTCTATTTCCATTATCAACCGTTCCTGCAAATGTGTAGTCACCATCGTCCATTTGTAATACTTTAAAGCACTCGCCGTCTTCAAACCGGTTTGAAGTAAATGCCCACAGTTCCTCTCCGAGAGAATCAACTCGAATAGCGCAAAACGATCCAGGAAAATCGAAACGATGACCTCTGCCACCCAAAATAAAGCCGCTGTCCCAGGTCTGAAGTAATGTGAGTATCGCACTACCTGCATACCCGGAACGCTCCCACTCAATTTCGCCCTCAGCATCCGTTTTAATCATATGCCAAGTACCGTCCTGTGACCCACCCAGGGCATAACCACCATCGAATGTCTGGATTAATTCATAGCAATAATCAACTCCATCTGAATCATATGTTGCATGCCACTCCTCGTTACCATCCTAGTCAATCTTTACGAGGTAAAAGTCACTCCGCCCACCCCCATATGAGGACGAATAGCCAGCGATTGCATAGCCGCCGTCAAATGTTAAAATAATGCTAAATACAAGGTCATTTCCATTGCCACCATAAATCTTCTGCCACTCAACCTCTCCTTCGCTGCCTGCCTTTATTACCCAGCCATTATCCGTGCCATTACCAAAACTTGGTGTAAATCCAGCAGCCACAAACCCACCATCGCCCGTTGCTACAACATCATGCAAATTATCCGACTCCTCGCCACCATAATAGTGAGTCCAGAGCGAATCACCATTTTGGCTGAATTTCGTAGCAAGACCAATGCTGGAGACAACTTCGTAAGAGTTTTTGTAACCAACTATGACATATCCGCCGTCAGACAGTTCGCATACCCCTCTTCCGTAATCATCCCTTTCTCCACCTAACTCAGCACCCCATAGTGAATCGCCGTCCGCAGAAGCCTTAATTGTAAAATAATTTGATCTCCCGTATTGATTTATGCCGTAGCCTCCCATTATGAAACCACTGTCTGTTGTAAGTGTGGTTGCCCGAAGGTATTGCCTGTGCCTACCGCCGTAATATCCACCCCAAAGTGTGTCGGGTTGAGCATGTACTGTACTTACCAATATTAGAAAAGCAATCGTTATTTTCATCATCCCAATTCATTGTAATCTTAAAGGGCGGGATTACCCCGCCCTATTGTGAAAATTTAGACTACGGTTGACAGAATAGTAAAAGTGATTTTGAGAATTCTTACTGAACTATTATTATTCACTGAAATAGCAGACCCGCTATTTCGATGAA
>Ga0209402_10000196_pt1 | contig 75685 bp, 104 predicted proteins | sample ArcticOcean_MG_C_3_FD_187437 | JGI IMG/M metagenome (GOLD analysis project Ga0209402, IMG submission 187437) | Marine microbial communities from western Arctic Ocean - ArcticOcean_MG_CB8_126 (SPAdes) (version 2) | ecosystem: Environmental > Aquatic > Marine > Oceanic | place: Arctic Ocean... | reverse complement strand
TAACATTATAAATATCTACATTTGATTCATCCTTGCCAGTCATTCCAGAAACTTCTTTCTTAGCTTCTTCAAAAGTTAAATTCTTATCACTAACAAAAACTAATTCTTGTCTCTTGAAGAGTGCATTTTTATTTTCTGAAATTTGTTCCATTTTCGTTTTTTATAATTTAATTTTTAGGAGGGTTGCATCTAGGGAACCTAGGTTCCCTGGATTATAACTTAATAGCATAAAAGCCTTCTTTATTTATCTTCAACTCTTTTCCAATTTTAGACTTTTCTTTATTGATTATTTCAACTCTCCCCTTAAAAGTTTCACTTACTTCTTTCTTACCACAACTAGGACAATTATCTTCATAGTAAATTAATTTACAAGTCTTGCAAGCTTTATCTTTCGCCATTTTATGCAGCACCTCTATGTTCCCTATAAAATAATCTGGGGTCAAAATTTTCAACTACCTCTCCACCATAAAATGCAGTATAGCTAGCAGGAACGTCCGCTCCAGCAGAAAGTCCAATAAGTAGTGGGCCAACACTTGAAAGCTGATCATCATCAGTTATTGCAGATAAATCATAATTTACCTTAACATAACCTGAAGATTTAAGTGAACTCAACATGCCTACAATAGGTTTTAAGTTACCAAAATTTGGCCTAACAACGATTCCAACTTCCTTAGTTTCATCACTAAGCTTAATTTCTAATCCTGGCTTGAGGCTATGATCACCCATCTTATGCCTTTACCTCTTTAGCTACTTTTTTACCACTAGTCTTACTAGCCGCTTTTTCTTCTTTAATCCAATTAACATGTCCTAGGCCTGGCTGCCTCATTGTAAGGCCAATCTTAGGCATATCACCCTTATATGATACTGCAACAACTCTAGCTAAACATGCATCTTTCTTCTTCAATACTTTCTTACTATCTTTACCGAGTAAAGTACCTGTAGTAGAGAAAGTAACATAATCATCCATTGTCTGACTAATATGAATAACTCCCTTCATAACTCCCAAATTAATAAATGCTCCAAAATTAGTAATTTCTTCAATCATTCCATTAACTAGTTCTTGTAATTCAGGCTTCCAAACTATCAATTTAAATTTAGAATTATAATATGCTGCACCATCTCCTGGAATAATTATTCCATTACCTACTTCTAGAACTGAAATAATACCAATAACTTCTCCAATCTCTTTATCATGGTAATTAGAGTAAGTTTCTTGTAATTGTTTAGCAACAGCGTCGCTAGTTTTAAGTCCAAAAAGTTTTGGCTCAACACGTACGTAATCTTCAACTTCAACTATATAGAACATGTTAAGATTACTAAAAAAAGTAGGTTTTTAAAGCTTACTAAATCTCTGGTTGAATTAGATCCATGCATGAAAAGTCTCTTGAGTTTTTTTACCGTGTCAATATCAACTTCTTTCCACGACTGACTAGAATAACTCTTCCTAAAATATACCTCATCTCACGATCAAGAGTGCACACTATATTTTTTGGATCTTCACCTGCCAAATTAACTATAGCTTTATCCACAGTCTTTCCAACGGGCTTAACAGTTTTCACCTTATTACTAACTAACAACTTCAAAGCCAAATCACATGCATCCTTATCCTTTCCCTTCTTAGCCTTTATTTTCAACCTTTCAAGTTCTCCAATAACTTGCTCAGGCACAACTAATAAAAAACCTTCATTGATAAGGTTACCAATTTCTTCCTTGTAATCTAACTTTTCTTTTGCACAATAAATCACAAAGTTAGTATCTAAAATAATCTTCATTACCTAACTAAAATAACAATATATAAAAACCTATTCAACCTAAACATACCATGCAACAAGAAACAATAACAATAACAAAAGAAGAGTACGAAAAACTAAAAAACCAAGCAAATATAGATGTAGAATTACTAACTCAACTAATGGACTCTTTTAAGGACATTAAGGCTGGAAGAGTAAGAAGAGTAAGATAATCAATCTTCCATCAATCTTTCCAATTCTTCTTTAAAGTGCTCAAATAATAATCTGATAGTATTAATCACCTTCTGTTGATCCTTCTTTTCACTAACACCTACCATAATTAGACTAACATAATCATCATAGATTAAATAATAAATCCTATGCTTTCCAATTTTCTTCTCACGAAACCATCTAACATTTAAGGATCTACCTACGTAAGGATTTTCAATTAATTGATCTTCAATTTTATCTAATTGATCCTGTACACTTTTATCTAATTTAGATAAGTCCCTATCAAAACGAGACGAATGAAATATCTTAAATTTCTTCATTTGAACATAATCACGACAATCTATAAAAAACCTCGCAAATTACAATTTTTATGAAATGTAAATGTGGAAATCAAATTGATATTAATATGGCTGCAAATATTAAGCCAAAAGGCTGCAAAATCCTAACAAGTATAGAGAACTTTGAATAAATAATATTTTCGAAGAAAATCGCATCAAAGTTCTTCTTAGAGAAGATTGAAATTGCATTATTTCAAACTTCTCTATAACAACAATTGTAACAGCTCAATGTGAAGAATGTAAAATTATCTTCCAGGCGCCAATTAATACTAACAACCCTATTTCTGAGCAATAATAATGTCCTGACCTCTTGGCACCTGAGAGTTTATGTCTCTCCAAGTCCCATGGGATATAGATATATTATTACCAAATCCAGATTTAGAATAAATCAATTTAACATAATCTTCTTTATAGCCTACTGCAGTTTCATCCCTAGTTTCAACATATGCAAAATAATCTCCACGATCAATAGTAAATGGTCTTGGACAAATATTTTTTGCAACAAGATTAAGGGTATATTGATTAACCAAAAAATAAGTTATGTAACATTTACCCCCAACTTTTAATACTCTATATATCTCCCTCAAATAATTTTCAACATCTCGAGGAAGCATATGCGTAAAAACTGATAATAATACAATAAAATCAAATGATTTATCGGGGTATGGAAATCTATAATCTTTAGCAATAAATTTCCCTTGCCGATTATACATTTTATTATAAATATCACTATAAATAAAATTTACATTATTATATTTCTTAGTAACATTCTCTTTTAACCAATTAATTCTATCTATATTAATATCCATTCCAACATAAGACCCATTTTTTAGATATTTTGTTAGGGGCATTCCAATTCTACCATTCCCGCACCCTATATCTAAAATCCTTGAAGAAGAATTAATCAAACCTTTTTCATAAAACTCACTAATTATTTCTTTGCCAGTTTTACCAAATCTTTTCCTATACCCTGTCAATTCTATATTACTTGGAATTTCAGGAAATCCTGGAGATTTACTTGGAGCATCTAAAGAAAGAAACCTCTTAATATGGTTAATAATATTATCAACAAAAATAATCTGCATTTAAAAAATTAGGTGCTAACCTTTATATAATTATATACAACAAAATTATTTTTTAGATCTTTTTTTCTTAAATTTTATCAAACTCACCTATAACTTGCATATCTAGACTAATTCTACCAGCAATTTCTTCACAAGCTCCTCTTATCCTATCATCTTCACTATAATAGTGAATTCGCCCTAACTTACCTTCTGGATCACAAGGCTCACAGGTAGCCAATAAAATTCCATAATGTTTACTCCTCTGATTAAAAACTCTCCTAATATTTTTGGTTGGAAATTCTATTCCAGGAATTTTTGAATTATACCAAACAGCCCCAGTTATATTAGCAATCTCCACATCTCCTCCAATTACTATTGCGCACCCATAAATATTATTTGGATTATTAGGACTCTCAATATCTAGCCTAGTAAAACCAAGATTCACAGGCCTTGTTCCAGTAAAATCTCTTCCAAGTAAATCTGTTAATTCTAATACGGTATCTCCCATTTTCATGAAATAACTCTGAACACTTAAATTTCTAGCCATAAATTTCCTAATATGAGTTATCTTATAAACATTTATATAACAATTTACCTTTCTTTCAAGTAGGTGATTAAAATAGAAGAAAAAAACCACATCCTAGATATTTTAAGAAAAGTTAAGGAGGCTGTTCAAAAAAAAGACTATGTTAAAATAAAAGATCTAAGTAACAAATTTGTTCATCATTCTTCAATACATCAAGACGCTGATGTTATTTCAGTTGCTGTAATTATTTACTCATTATCTAAAATGCTCGAAAGAGATGACTACAAAAAAGAAAAAAACTTCTCACAATTCTATAGTGATTATCTTAAAACTATTAGTAATATGATTAATGCTCTAGAAAAAGATGACCATAAGGCATTCCACAACGAAATTGAAACAAACAGAAAACTTTTATCAAAACTTTCAGGTAACTTAAAAGCAAATATGAAAGATGTACTAAATAGAGCTAAAATAAATAAGGCTTCAAAAATCTATGAGCATGGTATATCTATGGGAAAGACTGCAAAGATTTTAGGTATCACATTATGGGAACTAGCAGAATATACTGGAAGAACTAAAGTTGGTAATGTTAATCTAGGGGTAACAATGGAACTTAGGGATAGAATAAAATTAGCGGAGGAGATCTTCGCAAAATGACGCCCTTAATCACACAAGAAAATCATATCAGATCACAAAGATCAATAAGAAGTTATATAAGATATCAAAATACATTGGGAGTAAAGGAATAATATGAAGTATTTAATTTTTGATGCAGGACCATTAATAAATTTCTCAATGAATGGGCTACTAGATTCTCTAGAAAGATTAAAAGCAGATTTTAATGGAGAATTTCTAATTACTAAAGAAGTAAAGGCAGAAATTATAGATCATCCAAAGACTGTAAAACGTTTTGAACTTGGAGCAATAAGGTTAGAAGAGCTTTATAATAGGGGGGTTTTCAAACTAGCTAAACTAAATGCAGAGGAGGTAGATGAATTAAGAAGATTAAGAGATAATTATATGCAACAATCTAATTCAATGTTTAAAACAAAAAATAAACCAGTTCATCTACTAGATAAAGGTGAGTGCGCAGTCTTAGCCCTTTCAACCATAATGAAAAGAAAATCTGGAGAAGATATCCCGATTGTCATTGATGAACGTACGACTAGAATAATTATAGAAAATCCAGGAAATCTAAAGAAACTAATGGAAAAGAAACTTCATACAAAAATAAAGGCGAACACAAAAGCTTATGACTTATTCAAGGGATTTAAAATAATACGTTCAACTGAACTAGCATATATCATCCATAAGAAAGATTTATTCAAACTTAAACATCCTAAGGCATTTGAAGCAATAGTCTATGGATTAAAATTCAAGGGAACTTCCATTTCAGAAAAAGAAGTACAGGCATTAGCCAAGATGTAGCCCCCAAACCTATAAAATAGGTTAGATTTATATAACCCAAAGTTCTTATTATTTTATGAGATGGAATGATGATGAGATTAACTATTTGAAAGAGAAATATCCTACCGAGATAGATATAGAAAAAATAATTAGTCATTTAGGGAAAACTAAGAAGGCAATTAGGCATAAGGCAGCAAGACTTAAATTATCAAGGAAGACCATTCCACACAATAAACCAAAAAATCTAGATCACAGAAATATCATCGACAAGCGATATTATGAAAAGAACAAAAAGAGTATCTACGAAAAGAAAAGGGGTAGACTAAGAAATAGAAAATTAGAGCTAATAAAAAATCTTGGAGGTAAATGTGAGATTTGTGGTTACAACAATTGTCCATGGGCGTTTGATTTCCATCACAAAGATGGAAACAAAGAAAATGATGTGGCTAGAATAATTCATGAAGGTTCAAAAGACAAAGCTTTAAAAGAAGCTGAGAAATGTATATTATTATGTGCAAACTGTCATCGAGAATTGCATTATAAGAAACGTATGGGAGTATAGTTAAAAGGTATAATTCCTGGTTCCAGCCCAGGCGGTGCCGGTTCGATTCCGGCTGCTCCCATTTTACTATTTATCTCTTCGGTTCATTAGATGTCGGTTCGATTCCGGCTATCCCCATTTTTATAATTAAGTTTATAAACTAAATATTTTATAACAATATATTGGTACAATTGGAACATATAGGGCATTATCTAGAACACATAGGATTTCAGAACCAGTTAGTAGGGTTTTTGAAATGCCAGCATATAATGGAAGATCATTGTTAAAAAAATTTGATGATATACCTGGATCTTGAAGTTTATCAGACAATGGAATAATATTGGCTAGTAGATATAATAACGGAAAACATTTAATTAACTCCGGAGCACTTGTTGATGGAAGTATTATAGGTGTTAGAAGTGAAAATACCTTATATGTCCTTGAGTTTAACCCACTATCTGGAAGTCGAATTGATTCTTCACCAGATTTTAATTTTGATGATATAATGCGGAGAGTGGATGCTGAATATATTGGTGTAATCAATTTTGAGACTTCACAACATATTGATACTTTATCGGAAACATCTACATAAATAACAATACCATAATGCCCAAAACCACATTATAAACCCCAAACAGATAAAACTTATCTGAATGAATAATTCTAACTAACAACTTAATAGTAAAAATACTTACCAATAATGTAACTATGAAACTCACAACCAAGATATCAAGTTCTATAGAACTTACAACCAAATCCTTAGCTTTTAACAAACTAGCACCCAATATTAATGGTATAGACATTAAAAAAGAAAAACTTATTGCAGCCTTCTTACTTACACCGCGAAAAAGTCCTGCACTTATAGTCATCCCACTTCGGCTAACTCCTGGAAGTATTGAAAACGATTGAAATATTCCTATAAATAATGCATCCCATGAAGATATATTTTTCTTTTTCTCTTTACTAAACTTAGTACTGTATACTAATAATCCAGATATAATAAATAATATTCCTAGAAATTTCATATTGGTAAACAAACTTTCAATAAAGTCTCCAAAATAAAATCCAACAAATGCTGCAGGAATGAGCCCTATAACTAACAAACAAATATATTTTAAACTCTTGCGATTAAATTTAAACAATCCAAGAACTTCTTTCTTAAAAACAAAAAGTACAGCAAATACACTTGCAAAATGCAAGAACACAGCATAACTTAAATTAGTAAACCCAAAAATATTTTGCATCAGGGCTAAATGCCCACTACTACTTACTGGAAACCATTCAGTTATTCCTTGAATAACACTTAATATAATTGCTTCAATAAATGTAACCATTTATTAAAATAATAATCTAACTATAAATAATAATCTATTCACCACTCCAAAACTCTTGCCTAGAAATAGTTTCATAACCATTTTCCCAATGCGATGCAACCCGAAATGCAGTTACCATTTCAGAATCATTATTAACTACAATCAATTGATATTTTTGAACAATTGCTAATCCATCCTCAAGTGCATAATGTGGCCCAGAATAGGGATCTATCTTAATATCTATGGGCATATTATACTGAGTAACTCTCTCAGTCAAACCCATAATATTTGTAAATGCGGTGTGCGTCTCTGAATTACTTTCAATTATATCTTCAATTCTATATCTAGGTGTTTCTGCCATAAATTTCTATCTATGGTTCATTTATAAAAACTATTATCCTAGAACTGGACTTTTGCACTTTCTTGATGGACTTTTGGGTTTTACAAGGGGATTCAACAAAAGTCCAGTTGATAAACTTTTGCAGCAAATTAAGTGTAAAACGCAAAAGTTTAGTAGAACAAATCTTTATAAATAACACATTCTTAATTCATGTATGCCAAAAAAAGATGTGAAGAAAAATAGTAATTCTAATCTAGATGAAGTATTACTTGAAAACTTTGTTCAGTTACAACACGTTTTAACAAACCTTGCAGTCAAATTTGAAGATCTTTCAGGAAATATATCAAGATTATTACAGCTTTTCGAACTTTCAGCCAAGAGCTTCGCAGATAAACCAATTTCTGCTCCTGCAGGAGTTGATCAAGAATTCTTAAAGAAACTAGACTCACTTTTAGATCAAAACAAAACAATTTCTAAGGGGATTATGATGATGGAAGAGCGAGTAAGAAATCGAACCGCAGGTGGTATGCCACCAAGACAAAGGCCTCCTCAATCAATGAATAGAATGCCTAGGCCATTGCAAAGATAAAATTAATACTTATTAAGTAAGTCTTTCTCTACCATTCATCCAATCAACTAAACTATCTTCTAAATTGCTTCCAGTTTGCTCAACTCTTTGAGGATACAATTTTTGTAATTTTAAATAATGATCAAGAGATAAATTGCTATCTGGATTAAGAGGTTGATCAAGAACTTCATCTCTAAGGTAAGAATAATCACAATCTGTATTAAATGTCAAAAATATTCCATCTGCCATTACCCCACTTCTAAAATCGAATAATGGATCACCAAAGAATGGCATAAATTTTTGTGCTCTAACTAATATAAGATCACTAAGCTGAAGATCATTCACATTTTTATCAGGATAAACAATAGTAGTAATATTAGTTTGCCCAATTGATAATCCACTTAATTCAGAAGTTCTATCTTGAAGATATCTCAATTGGGATCTAGATAATACTCCCCCCTTAGGATTTACACGAGATAATGATTTAGATGAGAATACTCTATAGTTCTCAGATCCAAATACCCCCAAAATTGTAGGGTATTCACTTGAAACTTCTACAACCTCATTGGATCGAAATCTTCTATTAGATTCTCCTCCAGGAATAAAAAATGCCTTATCATATGCTTGATCTTGCAAAAAATTCTTTTTACCCAATCTTCCAATTGCCATCTTAAAAGTTCAGCTTCAATTAACTATTTAAAACTTCCTTCCTTAAATAAACTAAAAGAGAATGTCACTAAAACAACTTTCACACCAACAAAGAATAAATTTTCTAATTGAATTTGTAGGAAATATAGTAGCACATTCAACTCAAGATGAAAGATTAAAAAAACTAATTAAAGTTGAAAGACTGAAAAGAAAAATTCTACCAGAACCTGAACCTAACTTAGAACATATTGGTAATTCAATTATTTTTGAAAAACCAATTGAAAATAAATTACAAAAATCTCCATTTCATAATCCCAATAAACTAAATAAGCCCACATTTCATCTACAAAAAGTTCCTAATAAGATTATGAAACGTTCAAAGACAATTATGAAAACACCTAGGCCTGTAATGATCCAACAAAAGCAACATGGCCTAACTAGTGGTGAGGTCAGGTCTGCAGATAAATTAATGGTTGAAATAAATAAACTAATTGAGGATAAAAATGTTCAAATGATTGAATGTCCCGGCCCTGGGAAAAAATTCCTAGTTAAGGTAAGAAACCGTGTAAATATGACTAAACTAAATTTAAATGAGGCCGAAATAAAAAATATCATTGCATATTTTTCAGACTATGCAAGAATCCCTATAGTAGGTGGAATCCTTAAAACATCTGTAAATCAGTTAATGATCTCTGCAGTAATTTCTGAATATGCAGGTTCAAGGTTCATCATCAATAAAAGAAATCCTTACGATATAATAGGCTAATGTAACTTTTACTGGACTTTTGCACTTTCGTGAAGGGCCTCCTGGGATTTACAAGGGATTTAACAAAAGTCCAGTTGATAAACTTTTGCAACAAATTAAGTGTAAACTGCAAAAGTTTAGTTTTATAAACCTAAATCTACATATAACAATATGAAAAAGGGATTATTTATTTTAACAACCTCAATAGTGATTTCACTACTTTTAGTTTTCTCAGTAATTGCAGCAGGTTCAAGTACGGCAGCAAGATCAGATACAACAAACACAGATTCAGATCCAACAACTAATTTTGAAACTAATAAAAGAGTTAATGCAGCTAGACAACTAAATAAAGCAGAAAAAAGTATAGCAAGAGAAGCTTGTGAAGATTCAGATAATAGGAGAGCAAGAATAAAATGTCGTTTGGATTACATTAAAGAACACAAGGAAGAATTTGAAGCACCATATAGTAGGGCGCCAGAAGCATGTAGAAAACTTGATGAAGGAAAAAAAGGAAAATGTGTATCATTCTATAAAAAATCTCAAGCATGTTATGAGAAAGAAGGTAAGCTAAAAAACCAATGTTTCAAACGTCTTGCAAATTTCGCAAGAGCAAACTTAAAAGATGAGGCTGATGAAAGAAATTCTAAGGCAAGAGATTATGTAATTTTATTATTATATGATATCCAAGAAAAAATTGAACATGCAATAGAAAATGATAGAGTCAATTCAGATGATGGAGCAGATACAATTGATAAAATAGTAGAAATTAAACAAGATATTCTAGATGGAAAGAAGAAAAATGAAATTAAACCAAAGATGCAAGAACTTAGATCATTATTAAAAGATTTAAAATCAACAATTGATGAAGATGCAGAATAAAAAAAGAAGTACAATAACTTGGATAGTAGCAGTCATACTTATATTACTAGCAGGTTATTTTTTAATTTTTGGTTCAAATGATATTGATGATTCAAATAATTATTCGGGTTCGCAACAAGAAGAAGAATCTATTATTGAAATCGATGAATCAGATTATATAGAAGTAGAAAAAACTGATGATATTTTAAATGAAATAGACGATTCATTAAATTATTTTGAATAATTTCATAAAAATGAGGGAGTATTTCTACTCCCGATCCTCTTTTTCATATTCCATTGACAACTTTTAGTATTTAAACCATTTAGGTAATCAAACATCAAACATTAGAAACGCCCCTTCCAAACCCCTTGTTTTATAATCCCTATTTTAGAAAATATATTTAAATATGCAGTTATTATGATATTAGTATAACAAGAAGATATGCTTTAACATATAGTATTTTCAGATACCAAAACAATAAAAAATGATTAACAATAAAGTTACTAAACAAAAACTTGAAAAATATTTCAATCTAAGCAGCAAAGCACTTAAGATTGCAAAAAAAGCAGTAGTTAAAAGCAAACAAAAACAAGCTAAAGAAATTTTCATAATGGTTGAAGCTTACTTATCAGACTCTCAACATTTCAAAAAGAAGGGCGAATATGTTCTAGCATATGGTGCATTAAACTATGCTCATGGTTGGCTAGACGCAGGAGCAAGACTTAAGATCTACAAGGTTACAGATACAGATCTTTTCACTATCTAACCCGTAGGAAATTTTATTATCCTTTGTCTGTCTTTATAATCATCTCTTGGCAAATCATCAACTTCTTTTTTTTGAGTAAAATAATATTCTAACTGATTAACTACAGTTTCAAAACCTGGAGGAACTCCAAAATAACTCAATTGTGCACTAATATCTCTATAACCTGTAGAAACTTGATATGTAAAATCCAAAGACCTATAGGGATATGCGGCTCCAAAATTTATCCTCCTATTATTAGATTCACATGATCCTTCCATAGGTTCACCAAAAGGAAAAGAAACATTGTCAAATCCAAAAAGTGCAGATTCTGCCCCCATTAAGTAAAATCTAAGATGTTCTAAAAATCCAAAAGTTTCATCAAAATTCTCTATTGGATTCATAAGATATGCATCAGGTTCATTTCCAATTTTCAAATTATTTCCTCTTAACAACATATGATTATGATAAAATCCCAAAGAATTATTTATAGCTAATAAGGTACCTATTTCAATACCCTCAAGCACATTATTAAGTCCTTTAAAATTAGTTGCATTCTGCATAACAACTCAGATCCTACTCAACTTATAAAACTATCTTGAATAACATTTATATAAACAAATAACTAATCTCAATAAGGTGATAATGGTAAAAAAAATAATAGTTCTATCTCTTGGAGGGTCCTTAATAGTCCCAGACAATATAGATGTTAAATTCTTAGAATCTTTTAGAAAAACACTTCTAAAGAACACAAGAAAATACAAATTTGTAGTAGTTTGTGGTGGAGGCTCAGTAGCTAGAACATACATTCACGGACTTAAGGACCAGGCAATAAAAAAGAAATTATACTTACAAAGTATGCTTGGAATTTCTGCAACAAGATTTAACGCAAGATTCATGACATATTTTTTTGGTAAAGACGCAAATCAAGGAATACCTCACGATATGCATTCAGTTAGAAATCTTTTATCAAAGCATGATATAGTTTTCTGCGGGGCTCTAAGATATGAAACCAAGCAAACTTCTGATTCTACTGCTGCAAAACTAGCAAAACTTTTCAAAAGCGATTTCATCAACCTAACTAACATAAATGGACTTTATGATAGTAACCCAAAAACTAATAAAAAAGCAAAGTTCATCCCAGAAATCTCCCATAAGGATTTCGTAATAATGGCAAATAAACTAACATTCCACCCTGGACAACATTTTGTCTTAGACCAAACTGCAGCAAAAATTATCAAAAATTATCAAATAAAAACTTTTATTATAGGTGATGATATGAAAAACCTAGATAAGCTTCTTCATAAAAAACATTTCATTGGGACAATTATTGAGTAACTCGTAGCCCAATATTTCCCAATAAGGGAGCATTATTCATAAAGGACTTAAAATTTGGAGTAATTCTTCTATACATCTCTTCAGCACCCAAAATTATATTATTATCTGCATAGCATTCAATATCTCTAACTTTTCCACGATCATATATCTGGATATGTGTTCCTGAAGGTTCTGAATTTCTCCATTGGTGAGGAGTATCATCAATATCTAACCCCTTATACAAATGGAAATCTACAATCCTCTTAGCACCAAACCCTCTAACTAATGCAATTCCATATTGATGACCTTCATTAGAGAAATCATCCCATTCATCATAAACATCTATTGCATGAGCTATAGCAACTTTAGGATCATTCTCATATGCATGCTTTAAACTTTCTTTATGCACATATGCCCTCAAGGAATATTCTGGAAAATTTTCTCTAGCAACAAAACTAGGTGCAAATTCATATACCTCACGTTTCTCAAGTAACTCCATAAATTTCAAAGAAATTAATGCTATTTAAACCTAGCTAAATGCATTTTTCTACATATTTATTTAAACTTATTATTGCCTTTATCTCCATGTCAGAAGCAAGAAAACTGTTTTATATATTCAAACAAAAGCAGGTAGAAAGATTTACTAAGGTGTCTAATCGGCAAGAGTGTGTAGCTGAACACATTTTCGGGTGTCTAATATTATCTGAATATTTTCTAAAGAAAGAATCTTTCAAGAATATAAATAAGCAAAGAGTATTTGAGATATTCTTATTTCATGATTTAGTAGAAAATGAAACTGGAGATATATCTACTTATGAAAAAACGGAAGATGATGAAAAAAAAGAAATGGGATTCACAGATATTGTCAGTAATAAGATACCAGAATCAATTAAACCATTATTTCAATCAACTAATCAAGAGTATGAAGATCAATCTACTTTAGAGGCAAGATTCTGTAAGGCCATAGACGGATTAGAACCAAACATACAATTAGTTGATCAAAGAGAGTGGGTGTTATCCAAGGGAATTACAAGAGAAAAAACAGATAATATAAAACTAAAATGCATTCAAGAATTCCCTGATATTTTAGCTATGTACAACGAAACTAACAATATAATTTTTGGCAAAGATGACCTTTCCTAATATCTAAAACAACACATTTATATAAGTATTATACATATATAATACATGCAATTAGTAAAAAAATCATTCAAACTAGGAAATTCTGCAGCAGTTCATGTACCAATAAAATGGATAGACAAACAAATCATAGTGAAACCTCTAGAGGAAGATATTACAGAAACAACAATCAAAATCTTAAAACAAAAGAATATTCTTGAAAACGTTAAGGCAATATATCTAACCGGGAGCTACGCTAGAGGAGATTATGACGAAAATAGCGATGTAGATATCATAGTAATAACAGATAATAAAACAGGAGTAATAAAAGAAGACAACTACGAAATTTCACTAATTCCCGAAAAAAACTACCTACATTCCTTAGAAAATAATATTTACGCAATAGCATCACTAAAGGATGCTAAACCAATCCTAAACAAAGATTTACTAAAAAGATACCAAAAACAAAAATTAACAATAAACATTAACAAGATTTTAGATGAAAATCAAAAAGTCTTAGAATTAAATAAGGAAGATGTTTTAGAATATCAAGAAAACAATCAATCTATTGACGATGGAACAATGTACTCAATTATTCTTAGATTAAGGCAATTATATTACCTAAGAAACATTCTAAAAAAACAACCAATAACAAAAAAAGAACTACAATCCTATCTAGATAAAAATGCATACAACGCATATTTAAGAATAAAAAATAATCAGAAACAAAATGATAACACAAATCCATTAGATGCAATATCGATAATAAATCTCACTAAAAAATGGATAGAAGAATTAAAAAAGCTAAAAAAAGTGCAGAAAGTTTCTTTAAGTTAATAGAAGAGCATATTGAGAAAGCAGAAAATTTTAGAAAGGACAACGATATTATAGGTCAAGATTATGCCCTAAAAGAAATTAAGGTTAAATTCTTACCTCAAGCAGAGAGAAAAGTAGAGATAACAGGAGAAAATAGAGAAAAACTAGAAAACCTGAAGAACAAACTGAAAGAATTAGAAGATAATAAAAAATTATAGTTTAGTTATTAAGGTTACCAAAACTAACCTGCCCCCATAGCCCCTCTTAATAATACCTTACTCCCTGTATTAATCAAGATAGCCATTACTACCAAAATAAAGCTATGACGTAATCCTGGCTTTATTCTTCCTTCAGATAACTTCCCTATTACTAGACCCGTAAAAAATCCTTGTATAATAATAAACCACAAAAAGGGCCTGGTCAATTCCTCTGGGCTAGCTACAGTACCTCCGCCACCTAAAACCCCCCCTAATTCCCCAACAACTTGGCTTCCATCTACACCTCCTAGACTTTCACTCAATCCAGAAGCTATTGGCAAAATCTTAAATTCCATAATTAAAATTATAACTATAAAAATCAAGAAAATAATATATCCTTGAACAACTAAATTATATATTGCACTTCGTCTTTCTTTTCTTAATTTCTCAATTTGACTTACTGAACTCACTACTGAATCTAAGATATTTTCTATCTGCCCTCCAGCCTTTTGAGACTCACTTATTATGGTTATTGAACGACTTATTGTCGGACTATTCAAGTCGCGAGCAAAAGTTTCAAAAGCAGTTTGTATTGGAATTCCAATTGCTATCTGATTTGATAACTTAATAATATGGGGATTCAATGCCCCAAAATCCTTCTTCCTCACATTTATTATAGCCTTACTTATTGGAGTTCCGCTTCTCACATTTTCAACCAAACTACGAGAGAACTCTAAAAACATGGCTTCCTTTTCACGAGTAACATTATTCTCAAAAATCAAATATAAAAAGAAAGGAAATCCTCCAATAACAAATGCAATCCCTCCTATAAAATAAAATAAATTTGTCCCCCTTAGAAATATTAAATTTACAACAACAATTACTAGTGCTATTATTAGCCCCACTATCTGTGCTTTATTCAATTCAAACCCCAAAATCTTTAGTGGCTTTTTACCTATTTTTATTGGTTTTCTTTCCATCTTGTTATCTCTTCATAATATCAATATTTATCTCATATCTAACTGATTTGGAGTCCACATTTATATCATATTTATCACTTACAAATATATCAAATTCCATTTTATATCGCTGGTTGCTTAATTTTTAAGAAAACTAAGAATACTATATTTAGTAAAACTATAGCTAATATCAATAATATGCTTAATGCGTCAGCACTCAAATTAAATAAGTTTCCAATCAACCCCGTACTCCCTATGATTACAAAAATCATCAATAATATCATCGGTGCAGCTATAGCAACACTAATATAAATATCCATGAAGGTCTCAGAAATTTTATTATTTCTCTCTCTTTCTAGTCTATAGTCAAACAACATGGTTTCAGCATGCTGATTCAAAAATTCACTCAATTGGCCTCCAGAAGTTATCGTAACTGACAACCCATTTAATAATCCCTTTAGTTTTACAGAAGGAGTAGCCATAGAAATTTTTCTTAGGGCATTAGCAATACTTTCCCCATGAAAATTAATTAGATTCATTAATTTCTTGAACTCAATATTGGTATACTTATAATCTGCACCCTTCAAAATAATTTTAAAGATACTTACTGGTTCAACTCCAGAACTAGCAATTGCAGACATATGTATTGTAACAAATGGTAATTCTTGATCAATTCTTTTACCTAAATTTTTGGCCTCACTGGATGGATAGATGTAAAACAATGCAAGTGAAATAATTGGAAATGCAATCACTATCCAAATATAACTTACCATTCTTACATATATCGGATCTTCAGACATACTCATAAATGGAAATAAAAAACTTACGTTAATAAACAACAAAAATATATAAATAAAAATACTTCCGAGTAATATTAACAGGGTACTAAATAACATTATAGAAACATAAGTCCCAACAACATACCTAGAATTAATCTTTCTTAAATATCTATTTAATTTACTAAAATACCCTCTAGCTATCAATTCATTTGAAAATTTCCTAAAAAATTTATTTGATATTCTTGCATAACTACTTGATTTCCTATACATTATAGGATCCTTATTTACTGCAAAATTAGTTTTCAGTTTCTGAATAGAAAGCCTACTCCTACTCAAATTATCTAAAAATTTATTTCTATCTTTCCCACTAATTACTAAACTTATATCCTTCCCATCTTCTGCCTGATATCTTATTTTTGTTAAATCTTCTCCACCACTTTGCTTTGTTTCTTCTTTGCTTGATAGGCCCTTATATAATCCAACCCTATCAATCAATCCTGGAAGAGATTTATTCAATATTTTCAATTGATTAGTCAAAAATATTATAACTTCCTTTAATAATTCTTTCTCTCTTTTATCTACTGCAATATTACTACTATATTCAAAATTTCCTATTGCATCATATTGCTGAGAAAATGTATGCAACTCACGAACTATCTCTTTCATCTGTCTTAGATTCTCATGTAACTCATCTGTCATTTTTCCCTCCTTATTTCATAAAATGACAGGTTAGGAAATTTTAGATTTACTTTATCTGTCATTTTTTATATATTTTTCCCTCATTTTTTTGGTATCTCAATGACTTAATCAATTTACCACTACTGCTCTCTATAATATTTCTATCACTTACCAATAACTTTCTAAGATTCATCTTTCACCACCTTATTATTCAACATATCTTGAATACTCTTTTGAGATTTTAATATCTCCATCTTTGCAGTTTTAAATTCCTCTCCATTTTTATCAGAATAAGCACTCTCCAACTTTTTAACAATAACATCCATATTATCAATTAACTGCGCAATAACTTGCAACTCCTGCACATCCTGCAGTTCATCACCTTTTTTCACCATCTTGAAATTTCCCAAATTTTAAGAGATTGAAAATTATCCTTAATTTTCATCATAGGAAAAATAAACCAACTATGTTTATTAAAGTTACTCTTAGTTCCACCTTGCCCATAATAATCTATTATCCTAGTTATATAATAAATTTTTTTAGTTTACCTCGTGAAAATTTACATATTTTTCTTGGAAAGATTCTACTGGACAGAGCCTCTATGTACTTAACTTCTCATCCATTTGTTCTATCCAAAAAGGATAGTTAAAAAAGTTTCTTGGAGAAGATTCTTCTTTTAATAATCTAGTAATTTCCCTAACATGGCTACTTCCATCTGAAGTTCCCTTTTTCTTATCAATAGCTCTTTCAAGAATCAACAACCCAATATTATTTCTTACGTTAGCACTATATCTATCATGTAGGACACGTGCTTCACTTATCGAATTCTGAGCCTTATCAAAATTTCCTTGCAACATTAAAACTTGTGCCTGATTTGCTAGACCACTAAATCTATTGTGTACATCAATTTTTGGATCCTCAAGGGCTTCCCTCACATTTTTATATGATTTATCTAATAATCCCATTTCACTAGGATCAAACATTGCCCATGTTGACTGGACATAAGATAACATTAATTTATCCCAAAATCCCAAATTATTATCTGTAGAAAGTTGTGATTCCAAAACTCCAGCACCCTCACTCAAAAGTTTAATTCTATCAGCATCCCCCATATTAGGACTGTCATCAAAACATACCCTATCAGTATTAAGAAATGCACCTAGGTGCCCTGCTTTTGCTGCGTATCCCCTTAATTCTTTAGCTTCATCCCCATCAATTCCCCTAGATTCAATAAATCCTTCAACACTTTCAACAGTCTCTCTTAATACTCTTAGTGAATCTAAGGCAGTTTCAAAATATCCTATAGCTAGATTATCTGCAAGATCTAATGAATAATTTTTCCATTTAGCTCTGACATCATCTTTAGGGAGGTGTTGTCTAGCTATACCAATTTTCCCCCCATTCCATAAATTATATCTTCCTAAATTATAACCTGCCTGAGCTTGATTAAAATGCAACTCAATAACCTTATTAGTAATTTTTTGATCCTCTCTATTCGGGTTAGCTTCATTTAAAACTTTAATAGCAGTACCAGTAACCTGAATAGCTTGCTCACTAGGAACTTGCCATAATAATTTTTTAGCTAAATCATGTGTTCCATCAGTCATTTTTGCTGAACTGGCATGATAGAATCTATCTACATCAACTTCACTTAATCCATAATGTAGCTCATGGAACCTAGTAGATTCTTCAGGTGAGGTATGTGTAAAACCATTAACATGTTCTGCAGCTCTTGGATTTCTATAACTCATCATCTTCCCATCAGCACTAATCAATTTGCATCTTATCAACTCTTCAAATCCGTCAATAGCATGATCCTGAAGACCTAAACTTTCAATAGCCTTAGCAACATCTAAAAAACTCATTGGTCCCTGAGAATGTGAAACTAACTGCAATAATTTTTTTTGGTTTGGATCAAGATCATTAATATTAACATCCAATAATTGTTCTAGTTCTGCATTATCGGGTAAATCTTTTACTCTTTCTCCAATTAAAATTGCCTGATCTGTAGCATAGGGACGTCCAGTCGCTACTCTTTTAACATGTTCAACAATTTCAGCAGTTGCAACCCCATGTATTCGCCCATATTCATCAAAAATTGGATATTCAGGAATATAATCAAGTATTGTTTTATCTTTACTCAATTTTAAATTTGCCCTAGTTTCAACAAGAAATGAAATTGGTTTGTCTGCTATAGCTGCAGAAATAGTATTTAATAATTCATCTGCAACTTCTGGGTTCCCTAAAAATTCCCGTTCATAATTTGATATTTGAACCGCAACCGATTGTTTATATTCCCCATTCCCAAAAAAATCTGCTAAAGCCTTACCAAATCCTTGTTCTCTTTTTTCAGCTGTAAATCTGCCAGCTTCAACATATTTTCCAAAATTATGGTGGTGCCAAACTGCAGCAGTTAATAATTTAGTAGATTCATCATCCCTATCCCCTCCATACCATCCTCCTAAATTTTTCTGAAATTCTTCAGGACTTTTAGGATTACCTAAAAGATCCATAACCACACTAGCATATAATCTACTTGGAGTCCACCTATGCGAAGACTCAACTTCTGTCCTAACAACCCTGCCCTTATATCCTGTTAAAACATGATCTACTAGTGTCGTCTTTCCACTACCTCCATCTCCTTGCACAATAATTAATGGGCTTCTACTTTCCAAAAAACCATTAATTTCTTCTATTTCACTAGATCTACCATAAAATGGAGAATCTGACTTCAATTCACTCAAATCACTTACTAATGCCATATATATCGATAACCGTTACATTTAAAAATTTAACTCTTATGTAGTAATTACAAAGTAAGTACAAATGGCACTAATTAAACAACAATTAGATCTATTAGATAGGTTAAATAATGAAATGGAAACAGGGAAAATCCCTTCCCAGGCAGGCCTATTAACTGTAGATGGGGTTGTAATTTCACATTACACAGACCGAAACTCTAATGATACAATTACTATTCCTAAGGATTCATTTTTAAGAAGAGTAGACAAAAGACATAACGAGGTTCCCAGAATGCATACATCACTATCAATAGCTGAATCCTCAATGAGAACTATAGGGATAGATTCAATTATTCAACAATTGGGATTAGGAGAGGACACAATAAAAGGAGTATTGCAATTTGATATCCAAACAAGCTATACTCAAAAGGATGCCGCAGTGGTTAGAGGAATTATGATTAATCCCTTAGAAAGTGTTGATTCAAGAAAAGTAAGAAATATCAATGAATCTGATCCAGAAACATTAAATTTGATGGTTGAAAGATATCAAGCCGAATTTGCATTATATGAAAGTTTAATTTTATCAGGGAGAGATGAGATTATGGCCGGTTTCTTAGCAAATCCTGGTGGGTTAAGGGATATGCCTGCTCCAGAAGGATATACTGCAGCGTCATTCTTAGAGCAATTAGATCTATTGGGAGGAGATATAGTAGTAGCTTCTAAGGATCCTAAAAATGGGACTGTAGCTTATGGTGTAGGAGATATAACTGGCCATGGCGTAAAAGTTGCAGGGTTAAACAAAGAACTTAGATCTTCGTTTATAACTATGAATAGATTACAATTATCTTTAGATACAATAGTAAATGGATTAAATCTAACTGCAATGGATTCTAATATTTCTAGTAATCTTACACCATTTTTTACATGGAGGCTTCACCCTAGTGGAAATATGGAATATTGTCCCTCTGGAACCTATGGGTTCATAGTGAGATCAAATGGAAGAGTAGAAGAATTAGAAGCAAATCTATTATTAGGTGCCGGAGAGCTTGTAGAATATAGTCAGATTAATAAAAGATTGAAGCCAGGCGACCTAGTATTAAGTTTAACTGATGGACATTATGAATCATCAGATTCTAATGGCAGACTATTTGGCAAAAAAAGAGTTATTGATTTAGTAACAGAAAATAGGGATAAAAATCCAAAAGAAATTATAGGTTATGTTGAAGATGAAGTTAGGGATCATGTTTCAGCTGGAAAAAATAATCTAGTGTATAATGATGATCGTTCAATAGTTATAGTAAAAAGAGATTACAAATAATAATAATATAACATTTTTATTTTAAATTGAATATTTTTATCAATTTAATTTTAATTTTTACGAAACGTTTAAATACTTAAATGACTATAACATCATATGAAAAAGAGGGCCAGTAAAATTTCTAAGGGAAATTCATCTTCAAAGATGTCAACTTCAAGATTTATTATAGGGATAGTTTTAGGTATTATTATTGGTTTAGTAATTGGTGGCACTGTTAATTTAACTGGTAATGTTGTTGGCGGATGCGCTACAGATTATGATAGCGATGGATATGAGGGGCCTGGAGGAGATAATTCTGACTGTAACGATAACAATTATAATGTTTATCCAGGTAATACTGAAATGTGTGGAGACTCACTAGATAATGATTGTGATTCAACAACACTTGACACCTGTGCTGCTGGTGAATCTTGTGATACAGGTACTGGAACTTGTTCAATGACAGATGATGATTTTGATGGATATGGAGCTAGTTCAGATTGTAACGATAATGATGCAAATATCTATCCAGGTAATACTGAAATGTGTGGAGACTCACTAGATAATGATTGTGATTCAACAACACTTGACACCTGTTCTGTTGGTGAAACTTGTGATACAGGCACTGGAACTTGTTCAATGACAGATGATGATTTTGATGGATATGATGTCAATTCTGATTGTAATGATAACGATCCTAATATTTATCCTGGTAATTGGGAACAATGCGGAGATTCAATAGACAATGATTGTGATTCTTCAACACTTGACACTTGTGCTACAGGAGAATCTTGCTCAGCAGGAATTTGTATGCCTAATGATGAAAACATCCCACCAGTCTAAAATTTTTTTATTTAATTTAAAATTTCTAAAACTAAATTATAATATATATTATTATGAATTAAAACTAAAATCGGATTTAATTTAAATTATTTTTTATTCTTCATAGCATTAATCCCAAATGCCTGTAAAACAGCTTCTGGGTTCTTATGATATTGATTAATTATCTTCTGATTTTGTTTAAAATCAAATATCTTCCTTCTCTGCATTTCATATAATAACTTAGCTCTCATTTGCAATTCATAATTCAATTCTTCTACTGTTGTCCCAAATTTCTTACTCATCTTTTGAAATACCTTACTATCTTTCTTAAAATAAAAAGAATTTTCTCCAGGATTCCAAACAAAGGGAGTATTTGTCAATGCAATTCCCTTAGGATCAACATTAACTATTTCTACAATTTCTCTTAGTTTTCTTGTTTCATGTTTATCTATAACTGCATGAGTCATAATAGCTACACAGTCAAGTATGTTAATCAGAGTAGGAGATAAGCTAATTGGGGGGGTTTCTAGCCTTTTAATCAACGTATCTACTGAATCTGCATGCACAGTACCTATAGATGAATGTCCCGAAGCCATCCCTTGAAATAATACAAAAGCTTCTTTCCCTCTAACTTCTCCCACAATAACATAATCAGGATTCTGTCTAAAACTACTTTTTAATAAACTGAATAAATCAACTTCTCCAATCTTTTGTGAACCAAAACTTGATCGAGTAACGCTTGGCAACCAGTTCTCTCGAGGTAAATTTAATTCCTTAGTATCTTCAATACTTACTACTCTTGCTTCGGGGGGAATAAAAAATGCAATGGCGTTTAACAATGTGGTCTTTCCACTTGCAGTACCTCCAGAAATTAAAATATTGGATTTATGTTCGAGTAATATCCAGAAATATGCCATCATTTCAGGACTTAATGTCCCCATATTCAATAATTGAACAGGTGTCCAAGGAATTTTAGTGAATTTTCTTATTGTGAATGTGGGCCCTCTTGAACTAATGTCTTTAGTATATGTAGCATTAACTCTTGATCCATCCGGCAAACTTCCATCTAAAATTGGGCTAGCATACGAAACATACTTCCCACATCTTTGAGCAAGTTTCTCTACAAAACTAGAAAGCTCATCAATATCCTTGTAAACAACATTAGTCTTCATATTTCTATATAACCTATGAATAATATATACTGGAGTATTTACTCCATTACATTCAATATCTTCGATAAAGTAATCTTTAATTATGGGTTCCATCTGATTTAATCCTGCAAAATTTCTAAATAAATAATAAAATATCTTCCTATAGCTTTGTTCACTAATATCCATACCCAATTCATCTATTAACAGTCTACTAGTCTTATCTATATATTCAATCATTGATTCAGTGTTTTTCTCAACAACAATATCAACATTAATGAACTGCTCCAAACTATTTTCCAAGTTTTTTAATAACTCTTTCTCATTATCATCCAAAAATGGCTCTTCAATTTCATAAAGCAATTCCCCTTTCTCATTATCCCAATAAATATGAACACTAACATATGGGCTAATAAGTACATATCTTATATTTATCTTAGTCTTATCATCTACCCTCGGTAATGGGGGAATATTTGGATTTAAATTAATTTTTATTGGTGCAACCACATTTATACCTCTATTCAATATAAATAACCAAAAGACTATATAAAAGTTAGTTATATCTTAGTAAGTTCTATGACTCTAGCAACACCACCATTTTCATAAACGTCATCTAATTTCATAGAAAACAACCAAAATAGACACTTATAAATCTTACTAATACTCTTAAAGAAATTAAACAGTCTCAACAGCAGCTTCTAATTTACACCCTGCACTAAACCCTGCATAAGATGATAATCCATTTCGATATAGAGTTACGACCTTCCCATTTAGCTTAGGGACATTTTCTAAGTAATCATCATCCGTATGGGATGCAACACCTAAAGAATCCATTAAACTAATTACATGGTTTTTATCAGCAAGAAAGTATTCCATAGGACTATTGAAAGAAGGCTCTATTATATCAAATTTCACCCCTAAAAAATGGGATTGAACTCCTCCCCAACCAATTCTTGCATTACTTATAACACTTCTTTCTTGACCTAGTCGTTGAACATTCTCTGCTGCTCCAAAATACCAAATTTTTTTATTACCCATATATGAAAAGAGACTAATAGGTATATAAATATTATCCTAGATATAACTGATATTAAACTTACGCCAAACTAAAATCTATATGAATAGGATCTCCAATCTCGTTATCCCCCACATTCTCTATCCTAATTATATATGGTGCACTAGCTGCATGTAATGTCTTCAAAACTTTTTTATTATTAAATGTGACATTTATCCCTTCATGTAATAATTCTAGACTAATATCATATCTTCTTCCAGTTTTATTAGTAATTATAAATATATCTCCTTGCTTTATTCTTTCTCCAGCCTCACTAAACTCTAAATTTGTATCTTCTAGGGTATAAATAGTACGGTTATTCTGAGGATCAATTTCTAACTTCCCCTTGGTAATTCTAAAATTAACAATCTTAACACTTCCAGCAGATTGCTCAACTTTCTGGATTTCATTATTTAATTGTAATAATGCATCATTAGTCTGACTGATTATGCTTCTTTCTTTCGCCTTTTCTATTTGAGGGGTAGCTATAGAAAGAACAATTCCTATTATAGTCAACCCTATCAATGTATAAATCGCAGTCTCTATCCAAATCTGACCCTCATTATTAAATAATCCTCTTTTCATATTTCTTAATACAAATAATATTATTTAAACCTTATCGATATTTATTTTCTGAAATCATTTAAAATTTTGAACAAAATCCCCTAAGATATAAAAGAATAATATACATGTAAGATATTAGAGATACCAATATTTAAAAATAATTCTAACAAGCAGGTATATTCTCTATAACATCACTTTGTTCACAAACTTCACCATCTATCAATATGGGATACAACCTAATAACATCTGGTGCAGGATCATTTTGAAATATATATGTCCTAGCTGAATTCCTAGAGGGTGGCAAGAATAATGGCCCACCAAAAGGTCCATCTGACATTCTTACATTTAGAAATGATGCATCCCCATTTATTTCAAATGAGCTTGTAGAGGCTCCCCCTAGTTCAACTATAAAACCAGATATACTTTCATTTACGTCTCCCAACTTAATTTGTAAACTTACTTCTCCATCATCTTCAGACTGGCCCTTAGCATCAAAACATGTATATGTATCACTTCCAAATCTAACTCCATCTTTTTGAATTAATGTAAAACAACCTGTCCCCCCCAAACTTTCTTCAACAAAACTTGTACTAAAATTAAGTATGATAACTGCCAGGCCAATAACAACCAAAATCAATAATACTGCAGTGATTATTTGACTTTGTGCTTTATTTTCCATTCTATATTAAAATCCCATTTATTTCAGGACATTCAAATTCCTGAGTACTTCCATCAGTTTTTCCTAATAAAATTGGAATTATTTTTACTGATTCATACGCAGAATATGGACTAACACTTGAATATCTAGCTATAACGCTAAACCCTGGATTAACACTTCCGCCTTGATTATTATCTACCCTATGAACATCAACATTTCCATCATTTTCAGTTTGGACCTTATATGCAAAAATTGGAACATTTCCTATATTTTCAAATCCAAAAGTATCATCATCGTTAACTATTCCCTTCATTTTAATTTCACGACAAAAATCTTCCGCCCTCTTCTCACTACCTGCTATTTCTTTAATTACTGCTTCACCCACAAATCCTCTTGCCCATAATAATATAATTATTGCCAGTATAATTACAATTAAAATCAATATACTTGTAGCAACTATAGGGCTCAATCCCTTCTTATTAACAAGACCTCTTTTCATATTTCTTCCAATCATTTTTTATTTATATACCTTCCTAATTAATATAATTTGAATATAATGAAGAGACTTCCTCTTTGGTTAATTCTAATTTCCAAATTTTAAATTCATCCAACTGGCCTAAAAATTCTTTGTTTCCAATTATTAAGGGAGTTCCAGGTGCCTTTAGAGTATTTAATCCAGATGGAATTTCTGAACAAAATTCTCCATCTATATAAATTTTAATAAATCCTTCTTGATCTTGAACAGTCCTTAAATAAGTTACAGTAACATATGACCACTGATTTGGAAGTTCAATATCACAATTAATTTGATTGACTTCACTATCTCCAAGAGCATTAATTTTTGAATCTATCAACTTTAATTCAAATCCCTTATTAGAATTTCTTTTTTTAACTAATGGATTAGAAGTATCTGAAGATTTTTTCATCCAAAATGCAACTGAGAAAAATTGACCATTAAGTTTATTATTTATTTGGGTTCCAGTACCTCTAATATCATATGATCCATCAAAGTCTACCGAATTTCCTAAATATCCTTCAATATATTTTACTGTTGCCTCTGAAGGAAATGGTCCTCTGAGATCTCCATTTCCAATTCTAGAATCTAAATTATTTTCAAACTCATAATGAATACTTGGTGTTGGAACTGGGGTAGATATCCCTTCATCATCTAAAAATGCTTTCAAGGCTGTTTCAAAATTTGGATCAGATTCTAGAGGAACTGAAGATGGGAAAGTATACTGAGCAATAGGCCTTTTCAACAAATCAAATTCCTTAATCTGACAATCTTGAATATCCTGTTTAATTATAGCATTAGTACATGGAACATTTAAATCAGCTTCGTCATCATAAATATATGGTTGAATTTTTATTTTCTTCAAAAAACTAAAAATAACATCTCCAAATTTTCCATCTGCCTTAACCTCCTGGATCCCAAAATTAGTATCTATAAGTTCTCCAGGTTTCAAAGGTTCTTCAAAAATATAACTCCCATCTGAAGTACTTAATCTTCCAGAATCGATAGTCAATAATTTAGTAGTTGGTTCCTGTAGAGAGTTCCCTCCAAATGCAGAAGTAAAACCTGTAACACTAAATCTTCCATTATTTCTCATTGTTAATGTTATCTTATTATTATCTGGATCACAAACATAATCTTCTATTATAATTGAAGTCCCTTCTTCACAATCTATAACTGGTTCAACATTTGCTACAAATCTCAAGTAAGTAAATACAACTATTGACATCACTATCGCTATAACTACTAATAATACATATGAGATCATTAAACTCACTCCTTTTTTATCTTGGAATATCTTCCTCATTTTATCCTCCTAGTCCAGGAATATTTATTCTCCCAGCACCACCAGGTCTTTGGGCTTTATTACTCTTGTCCTCTTTATTCCTTTCAATAAAAACCTCTTCTCCCCGTTCTTTAACAATAAGAAAATAAAACATTTGATTATCTTTTAATTGAAACTTATAGTCTTTATCTAACACTTCAACTTCTACAAAATCTCCACTTGTGGCAACATTATCTTTTCTCCTAGCGTATTCAGTAACTCCAGTCAATTCAGCTCCTGCAATTTTTATATCTCCAATATTTCTATTCCTTACAGAGACAACATCTATCCTATCGCGATCTCCAAATACAAAAACCATAGCAGCATCCTCATCATTTTTCAATACATATTTAGGAATATCTTCTTCAGCAAAACTCGAAACCAAACCCTCTATATCTTCTTCATTAAAAACACCATGTTCAATCAGATTATAAGTCTCCCTATTTAGTTCCTCACTTATATCTGTAATTGATCTTGGTTCAGGTTTAACTATAGCATAATTATTTACACTACTAAATCCAAATAAAATTAAAACTATAAATATCGCTGCTATCAAATAGAACTGTCCCTTTTTATTCATTTTCCCATTATGATCCTGGAAAATGGATGCCCGAAAATCTTTGATTTTCGTTGTATTAAATTTATTTCTATAAATCATCTCAGCCTCTTCATATCAGAAAGAAAAATCTCTATATAAAACTATCTTGGTATCTTAAACTAACGCCATCTAATCATAGTTACTAGCTTTCTCTAGCAGCAATAGTCATGTCTTGAAAATTAGGATATTGTCTTAGCGGAACTGCCACAGATTCATACAATCTTTTATTAGCATCTAATGGATCCCATGAAATTCCTAATAACCTATTAGGGGCATAATCAAAATTTCCTAATCTATCTATTAAAAATAGTACATACTTTCCATCAGTATGCTCTGACCAGGATTGAATAGTTCTCACATTATTTCCTTTTAATCTATTAATACCTTCCACAAATCTCAAATATTCACCAGGCTTAATTCTTCCAGCCGAAAAGTCATCCTTAGCATTTTCTATATCAAGATCCAAACCTTCTAGTTTATCTGGATCAAGAATAAGTTCTCCACAATATGAATTACAGGTCCCATCTCTGCTAACTCCATATCCTATCCAAGACTCCACTTTCAGATGATTTACCATAAGAAGGACTCTAAATAACAGTATATAACATTACCAAAACAAATAATATCATGTAAACACTGGGATTTGCTCAACAAATCTTAAAATGGGAATTTATATAAACAATGAATACCTAATAATCAGATGGAATCAAAGATTATCCAAAAACAGAATCCAATTGAACTTCTAAAAAGAAGCAAGGATCAAGAAGTTATATTAGAAGATAAAATTTTTAATTATTTTTCTCTAGCAGGAGAAGATGATAATGTGGAAACACATATTCAAGCGCAGAAAGAAGTTCTTTAAAATGTCCAATCCTAGAAGAGGCGAGATCTGGATTGTGGATTGGTCTCCAGGCAGAGGTTCAGAGCAGGAGGGAACAAGACCCTCATTGATTTTACAATCTGATAAGGGAAATTTAAACAACAGATATAGAAATACAATAGTTCTAGCCATAACTACTAAGGGGAAATATATACCTCTTCATACAAAAATATTAAAGTCTGATGAAAATGGACTAATGGAAGATTCCTACATCAAGTGTGAACAGATATTTACCATATCAAAGAGAAGGCTTATCAAAAGATTAGGTAGAATAGATAACAATAAGATCAATGAAATAGAATCAGGAGTCAAAATGGTATTAGACTTCTCAAAATAATTACATCTCCCTCTCCAATACGAACATAATGACCCACACTTAATTGCCGCAAACGATCTTTTATTACAACCTCATTCACATAGGAAACAATATGGGATGTATTATTGAAACATTCCAAAAAATATTAAAATGTAAACACGGGGATTTGCTCAACTAATCTTAAAAAGCAACCTCAAAACTTTCTCAGTCTTGCTACCCTTCAAGCATCTTAACTAACGTTTAGGGCTGCTCCGATCAAGGTCTGACCCGGTTCGCGAAAAGCAAGATCAAGAAGGACAAAACGTCAACGTCAGTATTAAGACTTTTCAACATTTGAATCACTCCTCCCCTAAAGCCTGCCTAAAGCTCACTAACAAACAGCGAAGAGCTACATCGCCAGCTCGTTTACAATTAAATGAGAAATTAAGAGTATTTAAGAGTTTCTACCCATTAGAGTGAAAGCATGTTTCAAATAATTAACAGATAGGCCACTAAGAACTTTTGCAATTCTAGATTACTCTGGCTCCAACATGGGAGTATATCTCATATTTTGATTCATTTCATCAAAAGGATTTGTTAAACTTCTACTATCATTAGTACACCTAACTTCCCAATTGTTTTTCATTAATACAATTCTCAAATCTGCCTCTGCTTCAGATATATCTCCCCATCCCTTTATAGAATCAGGATTCAACCAATTTATATTTCCATCTCGATCGTAAATTACATTCATACTAGAAATACCTGTATGATCCTCAGGACCATCAATTACCTCAATATTATTAAATCCATATTGATTAAGTGCATCTCTAACCATTCCAATATATTCATCACTTCCAAAACCAGCACTTTTCAATAACTTAACACTATCATCTATACCAACTCTTCCATCCATTTTACATCTTACAAAATATCCAAATTTCTGTGCTTGATCCCTAAAATTACCTGAACTATGCATCAGAGCCTGGAATCTCCTAGCAGGATTATGATAATGGGCCCCCACGCAGTCAGCTAAACCCTGAGTCTGTAAATAATCCTGTTTTACAGTATCATCAAGATATCCTACCTCATTCATACTAACATTAATAACTCTATCAAGAGATGGCTCATCAATAGTTAGAACATCTGGAGTATTTTTATCTGGATGTTTATATAAATCACCAATATCCTTTTTAGATAGTTTAAACTGAGAAAAATCTATTTCAGATAAATCAAATTTAACTTGTGATTGTGCCATTATATGGCTTATTATCAACCCTATTTAAGCCTTACTGATCTTACCAGGTCTAAATAAACTACTTCAAACTCGCAATGCATTACACAATAAATCAAGACATTTCTGCACTTCCTCACCCTCAATCTTTTCACTCTTTAACCAACAAATATATCCACTTAAAAACGTATCTCCAAGAGGTTTACCACTAAATCCCCTTCCAGTAATCGATACAATATCAGTGCCCCTTAAATTAATTCTTCTAGCAATAATTGGAATCCCATTTTCCCTAAACGTTTCTTCATAAAGCGCCCTAGTTCTAGATTCTGCAGCAAAACATTCATAATCAAAATCTCCTTCAAAGTTACCAATAATTAAAATATCATAATTGTGTGATCTATCTACCATTGTAATTAATGCGAGGGGGAAGATTCGAAGGCTAAGAGTACGTAAGTACCGAAGCCCCTGGAAATACGAAGTATTTACTTGGCCTACAACCTCTATAATTTTAAGAAGTTGTAGAGTGAAGAATCTCTCCTTCTCATATAAAATAACCACGTTATTTTATCAATGCGAGGGGGAAGATTCGAACTCCCGAAGGCACTAAGCCACAGGATCTTAAGTCCTGCCCATTTGACCGCTCTGGAACCCTCGCAGATTTTATTTGCAAGCAATAAGGACAAGTCCTTTCAGCTCGCATAAACAAACCAATATTTAACTATTTAAAAACTATTTGGTAGTTATTTCTTATCATATCTTTTCTTATTAATCACCCTAGCCAGACTTTCTAGAGAATCATTGGCAACCATTTTAGATCTTCTTGGCCAAGCCTTACTCTCTCCATAAAGATGTATTGCTGCTAAACAATATCCTACCATATCTGCTTTCTTAACGGCAGGATACACCAACTCAGCATGATCTTCAAAACTATGGGGCACATCTATTCTTGCATGACCTAGATATTGCTCAAGAAAATTATGTGCAGTCTCTCCATTTGAAGGACCATCCATTTCATCAGTGATAATTCCAAAATTTTCACGATCAAGAAAATCATGGTTAATAAGAAATTGAAAAGTTATCCTTGCCATAGCCTCAGCTTTTAAAACACTCATAGGTTTACTATCAATCATTCTCTCAGTTACTAATGTATATAAAAAACCTGAATTCTCATTCAAATAATCATTTGCTCTCTGAATACTATCTGCCTTTCTCTTGGGGCCAAACCCCCACCTTTTTCCTTCATTTCTCTGTGACTCTGCTTTCATTCTCCCCGAGTCTACCATCATATATCCAGTAACAATCATAGCTTTCGTATTAGTATAATATCTGTTTCTTGAAGGTAAACCTAATCCATTATTTGTCTCATCAATACTTATAACAAAGTCCCTATGCTCTGCATGTCTCTTATATTTACTCATAAAAATTCCAAAAATAACACCTATAAAAAACTATCGCCCCAACAACTTAGCATACTCAGGCACAACATCTTTCGTAAACTTCTTCATCCCTTCCTTGGTCTTCTTATGAATCAATAATTGCCTAATAACCTTCAATGGAACTGTAGCAATATGTGCTCCGGCTTCTGCAGCCTCTCGAAACTGTCTAACATTACGAACCGAGGCAGCCAATACCTTTGTTTTACTACCCTTCAAAACTTTAACACACTCTTCAACTAAATCTACTCCACTTACTATTCCCTTATCAGACAACAACTTACCATTTTTCTTAAATCCCTCATCAGGAAAATAATCAGTCTTTTCAAATTTCACACGACCAACTTCACGTATATAATCATCTTCTCTTCCCATAAATGGACTAACATAATTTGCTCCAGCATTTGAAGCAAGTAGGGCCTGCTCTGGACTAAACACCAATGTACAATTTATCTTTATCCCTAACTTGCGAAGTTCAGAAATCGCCTTTATCCCATCAGCCTCACGTTTACAAATGTCTTCCATACAAGGATCAACTGGAATCTTAACATATACGTTCCCCAATTTCCCAAACTTCTTATGCAAGATTTTTCCTTCCTCAACCATTTCAGAATAATTAGTTCCAACAACTTCAAGACTTACAGGCAACTTACCACAGGTCTTCAGTATCTTTTTGATATAACCTTCCATGTCAATCTTCTTCCCATCTTTCTTAAGAGCATCTACTGCCTTTTTTATCAAACTAGGGTTAGTTGTCACTCCATCTAAAATCCCATATCCTTTCACTTCTTTTATTTCTGCGAGTTTAGCCGAATCTAAAAATAATTTCATTTGTTCACCTCAACAATTAAAATGAAAACAAGTTTATTAATTTAACCTAATTCAATGAATTACAAATATCTATAATTCGATCACACCCATTTTCATAAGAAAGTTCCCTATCTACATGAACTTCTTCAAAACCTAATCCAGATTTTCTAAATATCGCTTTAAAATGCCCCTCTTTTCTCATGAGGTGAGATTTATTATCTTTTGAAAGAAAAAGTAATCCTCCTTCACTAAGAACATAATTAAATTGCCGCGCAATAAATCCATTTTCTTCATCTGATAATCTTAATGAAGCAAAAAGCCAATTATTCATAGCAAATGCAACTCCAAATTTATTGGAAGGAAGAATATCTTTCAACCTATAAAAATCTCCATGATGAAAGGACACTTTTAATGAATCTCTATTCGGCCTTGAATCTAAATTTTCATTAGCCAAACCTATCAACTCAGGGTTATTATCAACTCCATAAATATGAGAATTAGGATAAATATTAGAAAGTTCAATTGTAGTTTCTCCAGTTGAACATCCTGCATCAAGAACCCTTCCATCAATTTCTTTTAGGTATCCTTGAAAGGTATCCTTAACTCTCCCCGGTTCAGTATACCACTGGCTATGCCTATAGGATCTTTTCATAGAAAGTTTAGGTTTATCTTTCTGCTCCAAACTTTGCCGAGTAATAGCTTCTATCATAAAAATACCCCTAGAGAACGATATATAAAACTAACTATATTCTTTTAACTAAAATTATCTAATAAAAACAATGAAATCCTCCCCAATTTATCCTTCTCTTTCATTTGATCCTTCTTTAAACCATCGCGCTCACACATTCTCAATTAGATTTGGAGTACAAATTATTCCAGAATTCAAAACTCCAGATGGATTCGAAGATGATGTGACTCAACTTTATGAGGAGCATTATAGAGATTGGATGAAAAGATTTCCAGATTATGCCAGGTTAGATGAACAAACATCAAAAGAACAAGATGAATTTGCAACAGCATTCACAGAGGTTGATACTCCAATTAGATATTCTGAAAGTGGGCCCAGAAGAATTATTGAAAATCAGGAACCTCCAATGGCTTCAAATCTTTCATTTAAATTAGAAGATGGAGGATTTTTAAGCAGCGAACTCCATAATTGCCCAGTTCAATATACTGCAGTTTTAATGTATACTCATGGACTTAAATCTCTGGCTGAAATTTATAGGTCATTTGATATTTATCCAACCTTCCTACCTGTTTTAACTTTTGATAAATCCAGATTAACAATTAGAATCCCTTATGAAAAAAATCCTGGAGATTTAGCCCATGATAACTTTGATGGTGTGGCAGAAGATTATTCTAAAAGAACACAACAACCTATTGAATCCGATCAAGGAGGATATTTTGGGAACCTAAGTGTAGCAGGAATTGAACAGGTTTTAGAAAGAGAAAGCGATGAAGCAGGTAGCTTTGTCTCAAGAATACCTATCAATCTAGGAGACAATCTTAAAATAAGCGAAGTAGCCAGAGATCTCTTAGCTATTGGATCCTACAGGGCCCAATCTCTCCATGTACTTAGGGATATGATCTAAACAAAAACCCTTAAATATAACTCCATTCTTTCTAAATCAAAGAAGAGAAATGTTTAAATACATATGATACTTCTATCATATAATAATATAGGAGATACCAAAACATGGAAAATAAAAACGAAGTATACGACGTAGCAATAATCGGTGCAGGAATTGCAGGACTAGCAGGAGCAATCTATGCTAGACGTATGAATCTTAAAACTATCGTATTCGGAAACGAAAGAGGCGGAACTCTAGCTAAAACCCACCTAGTAGAAAACTATCCCGGATTCATATCACTTTCTGGACCTGAAATAATGGATAAAATGTTAGCACATGCAAAAGTGTATGATCCAACAATAATCATGAGAGCAGTTATTGAGGTCAAAAAAGAAGGAAAATTATTTCAACTTTCAACTAAAAAAGATACATATCAAGCAAAAACAGTATTATTTGCAACAGGTTCCACATGGAAAGAACTAGGCATTCCTGGAGAAAAAGAATTCAAAAACAAGGGTGTTCACTATTGTGCATCTTGCGACGCGCCGCTATACAAGGGAAAGAAAACTGCAGTTGTTGTAGGTGGAGCAGATTCAGCAGTAAAAGAATCTCTGTTAGTTGCAGAATTTTTCGATGAGGTTTATGTTTTAGCTCGTTCAAAATTCAGGCCAGAACCTATTAACATGCAAAGAGCTCAAGCAAACAAAAAGATAAAACTTATTGATGGTATAGAAATTAAAGAAATCAAAGGAGATCAATTCGTAAACGAAGTTATTCTAACTAAACCTATTAATGGTTCAACTTCACTCAAGGTAGACGCAGTATTTGTAGAGATTGGCCACATACCACTTAGTGAACTTGCAATTAAACTCGGAGTTAAGACAAACAAGAAGGGAGAAATTATTATCACTCGTGAAGCAAGAACAAACATTAAAGGACTTTACGCAGCAGGAGATATCGGTGACCTAAAATTCAAACAAGCCATTACTGGCGTAGGAGAAGCGGTTACAGCTATGTATTCTATCTATGATGATTTAGGCGAAGAGGCTATACAGGCTAGTTAATTTGTCTTAGAAATATTTATAAACATACCCTAGATTAAATTTTTTATGGAAAGACAATTCAAAACATATGGATTTGATTATTTTGTTGGAAGATGTATTGAAGAAAATGGAGAAAAGGCTTTAACATATTTAGATTTGAAATATAATGGAAAAATTAATATTTGCCTAGATTTTACTGAGGGTTCTCAGGTGATTCTTTCACTTTTATGTGGTGGGGTCCAAGATAATAAAAAAATATTAATGGCTAAAAGTCCTGGATATCTTCCACCTAGAGAAGTAAATATGGGACCCATATTAGATGTAAGTAGAGAATTTTTAATAGGCTCAGATATATATCCTAGAATTCAATGGCAACAAGCTCCTCCTACAACTTTTGAGACTCTAAGTTTAGAGGAATTATCTAGATTAGAAAATATGTATAATAAAAGATTAGATATGAAATTATATCCCAACCCTTTTTTATATCAACCAAGCTAATAACCATCCCTAAACCTATCCTTTACTCAATAATCACCTATTTAAGCACATAGTTACACTTTCATGAATGGATGATCCATATGAACAAATTATCCAAAAGGATAAGAAAGAAGAATTAGAAAAATTCCAAATTAGAGAAATTTTGCAAGTAGTTTTACTTATAGCATTTTTTATTGCAACAATAATATTTCTTAGTAAACATTTTAATTTTAAGGTAGTCCAAGATTATATCCAAAATACAGGAATTATAGCCCCTATAATCTACATCATAATTAAGGCAGGAACAATAGTAATTGCCCCAATAATTGGAGGCCCATTTTATATTATTGCAGGATCACTTTTTGGATTCTGGAAAGGATTTGCATATTCAATGATTGGAGACATAATTGGTTCTTCAATCGCTTTCTTTTTATCTAGAATATATGGTAGAAAGGTTATTAGATTATTTTTCTCAAAAAGAATGATGGGCGTTATGGAAAAAATGTTAACTAAGATTGAAACCTGGAAGGGATTTCTATTTGCAAGAATAGTTTTATTCACGCTTCATGATTTATTATCTTATGCAGCAGGATTAACTAAAATAAGATTCATAACCTACATCTCAATAACAACATTAACATTCATAATTCCTGTAGCCTTAACTGTAGCACTTGGTTTAGCTATTCTTAATAGAAGTATATTAGTCTGGATAATTGCTGCAGCAATATTAATAGTTGTTATAGGGATCATCTATGAGGTTCTTAGAAGTAGAAGAATCAGAAAGAAATAATTTAATAAACCATCTTATCCTTATAATAAAAAGGAAGTGTTAAAATGAAACCATCTCTCTCAAAAATTCTCTGCAGCGGAAAAGCAATGATCCTAGCTTATGATCAGGGCTTAGAGCACGGCCCAGAATCAGACTTCAACGATAAAAACGTTGACCCTAATTTCATCATAGATATAGCTAAAAAAGGAAAATTCACTGCACTAGTTTTTCATAAGGGAATAGCAGAGGCATACAAAAAAGAAATAAGAAATTCTAAAGTGCCATTAATAATAAAACTAAATGGAAAAACCAATCTAAAGAAGAAGAACTATTTATCAAAGCCAACTTGCACAGTAAAAGAAGCAATAAAACTCGGAGCAAGCGCAGTAGGCTACACTATCTACATAGGATCAATCCACGAAGCAGAAATGTTCCAAGATTTTGACAAGATACAAAAAGAAGCCCATAAAAATAATCTCCCAGTCATCACTTGGATCTATCCAAGAGGAAAGGACATCAAAAATGACACAAGCAGAAAAAACATGGCATATGCAGCACGTACAGCTCTAGAACTCGGGAGCGATATAGCAAAAATAAAATATGGCGGAAATCCAAAAGATCTAGCATGGGCAGTAAAATCCGCAGCAAGGACAAAAGTAGTTGTCGCAGGCGGAACTAAGAAATCTCCAAAACTTTTCCTAAAACAAGTCAAAGATATTATGAAATCAGGAGCAATAGGATTAGCAGTAGGAAGAAACGTCTGGCAAGCCAAAGATCCAATTAAGGTAGCAAATGACATTAGAAAAATAATATGGAAAAAATAAACCAAACCCATAAATAGTCTCTTAACTTAAAATATATATGGAAAACAACATAACTATAACCAAAGAGCAATTTGATGAATATCAAAAATTAAAACAAATAAAACAAGTTGACAAAGAACTGCTATCTGATATTGCTGGAGGTATTAAAGACATATTAACAGGAAATGTTAAAGAAGCTCAAGAGTTAAATGAGGAAACTGAGATGTGGGACGAGCTAAGTGATGAAGCTCTAAAGAATTTTGAAAATAACTACTAAAATGAATAAAGGAGAGGTATGGGATGTAAAAATACCTAGTTCTAAAGGACATGAACAACATGGAAAGAGGCCAGTAATAATATATTCAATGCAGGAGGCAAATGTTATAGAGAACTTTGCATAAATGTCATTTGCGAAGCAAATTGCAGCAAAGTTCTTCTTAGAGAAGGTTGAAATTGCATTATTTCAAACTTCTCTATAGCAATTATTCCATTCACAGGAAAATTAAAGTATTCACGATTTAAACATACCTTGACTATTAACCCTTCAATAAAAAATGGATTAAAAGAAAAATCCGTAGCATTAGTATTTCAAGTAAGAGCTATTGATAGAAGAAAATTAATAAGAAAAATAGGATCAATTGAAGATGCAACACTAGAAAGTGTAAACCGATTGTTAACTAGTTTTTTAATGTTAGACTTGGAAAAATAACTCAAAAGAAATAAAAACCTAAAATCACTATTACAAGTATAAAATGAACCAACAAAACTGCAACGGACCAATAATTATTGTAAATTACAAATCCACAAAAAAGGGGCCAGAGGTTCTAGAATTCTCCAAAAAAATTAACAATCCTTGCCTAATAGCAGCAGTACCTACCCCAAACCTATCTGAAATTGCATCTAAAACAAAACTTATCACAATAGCACAACATCTCAATAATCAAACTCCTCAAGAACTAAAAGCAACTGGAGCACAAGGTACTTTACTGAACCATTCAGACAACCCTATCCCATTAAAACAAATAGAGAAACTTACAAAAGAATGTAACAAACTAAAACTAAAGGTTATAGTATGCACAAAAACGACATCGAACGTCGATCAAATACGTAAATTCAAACCCTGGGCAATAGCTTACGAAGATCCAGTTTTCATCGGCACAAAAGATGCAATTACAGATCACCCCAAAGATATTTTAAATTTCACAAAACATTTCAAACGATGCAAGCGAATCCCGTTATGCGGAGCAGGAATCCACAAACCTGAAGATGTAGAAAGTGCTCTAAAATTAGGATGCAAAGGAATTCTAATAAGCTCAGCTGTAATGAATTCAAAAGATCCAAAGGCTTTATTACGTCAACTTAGTCTAAGATAAAGGGGACTGTAACAGGGGGAGCGGATTCATTAAGTTGACGTTTAAAAATACTGAAGATATATAAAAGATGAGGTATTTTTATAAAAAGAATTAAGTTTACAATAAAAAGATGGTGATAAAAAATCCTTTTAGAAAAAAATCAGAAATTGACCCGAATCATTTCCGTGTAACTATATTCGGTTCAGCAAGAATCAAAAAGGGAGATCCCAGATTCAAGCAGGTTAAATCTCTAGCAAAAATGCTTGGAGATAAGGGAATTGATGTTGTAACTGGGGGCGGGCCTGGATTAATGCAAGCAGCTTCTGTAGGGCATAATGCTGGAATGAAAAACTCAAAAAAAGAATCTCATTCTATAGGTCTATTAATCAAACTTCCTAATGAACAAAAAACTTCTGAATTTTTAAATATCAAAAAGGAATTTGATAGATTTTCAGGTAGGCTTGATAGATTTATGGAACTTTCAAATGTCTTTGTAGTTGCTCCAGGGGGAATTGGAACAACTTTAGAATTATTTTATACATTGCAGTTAATCCAGGTAAAACAAACTTGCAATGTTCCAGTAATTCTTTTGGGGAGCATGTGGCCTCCTTTAATCAAATGGCTTGAAAACAACCCCCTAAAAAATAATCTAATGAGTAAAGAAGATCTTAATTCAGTCTTCTTAGCAAAGAATAACAAGGAAGCAATGGATATGATTAATAAAGCATATCAACATTTCAAAAAAGGAGATAAAAATATTTGCCTAAATTCAAAAAAATATAAATTGACTTAAACTATCTTGGTAAGTGTAAAATGATAATATATATGACATGCAGCAATATTGAGAGAAGATCTATTAGTAATATTAATCAGATTTCAATAAATTTAGCGGAGCGTCCCAACAAGGTGGGATGCGGAGCAAAATAACAATATGGAAACTCAAATAATAATTCACACACTAGATTTCATTGGTACAGTATTAATTGCAATCATGGCCCTAATGGTCCATAAGAAAGCCATAATAGAAAAACATATTGATAAGAAAGTTATAAAAGAAATGAAAATAGAGCAATTCATGGGAGGAATTGCTATCCTATTATTAACTATATCCTTTATATTAAAAATTCAATTATAATTCCCTCTCACTTATCCATTTACAAGCATCAACAAAATCTTTAGCAACATATTTTTTCTTACCCTTCAATTTTTTAACTTTCAATGGCTCTTCCTTCCTATTAGGAAATGGAACCAATATCCCATATCCCCCGGCATTAATTCCACATTGAACATCTGTTAATCTATCTCCAATAAAATAAATCTTAGTATTCTCCAAGGTCCAACCCTCTTTTTTTAGAGCACTTTTAACCATTCCAATTCTAGGTTTCACACATCCAAAATTCCCAACCAATTTCTTATGAAACTTATATTGATTTCTCTTTTTAGTATAGGCAACATCTGCCTTCCCACATAATTCATAACCATCAATTCCAACTCCCCTATCTTTTAACCTATCTATCACAAACTGACAAATTTCATTAGCCCTCTCGAGTGTAAGCAACTTAAAATCTTTTATAGCAACACCCGTCTGATTAGTAACCATATAAATCTTACAGTCTATCTTCCGCAATTTCTTCAATCCCTTAATAACATCGTCCAACAATCTAACTTTCTTCTTCCAATTATTTGTATGCCCCAAATGATATCTCATATCATAAGATAGCGTACCATCCCGATCAATACAAATTAAAACATTCTTCCTTTTTTTTGCCATCTTTTTTTGATATCCCATAATATTATAAGTGGGAGCGGTGCAGCCGGGAATCGAACCCGGACGTGCGTGAACACACTGGGCATCAGCCAGCTCCCTTGCCATTCGGGCCACTGCACCTGTTGCTCCCACTAAATTAACAATATAGAAATATTTATATAGTTATCTTACTAGAATAATTTATTGCGTGAACACATTGGTACCAGTTTTGTTGCCATTTTGGGTCAGCTTTTGACCCATTTTTTTTTATTTACTACAGATGTAGTAATAATCTTTCACATAGTTTTAAATATAATTGTAAATTTAACATACTATGCCTATTAAAAGAAGCAAAATTGAAATTATTTTAGAAGAGTCTGATGAGGGTATTACTGCAAGTACCTCAAATAATATTAATGTTTATGGGTAGGGAGATAGTTATAATGAGGCCTTAAGAAAATTTTCAAAAGCTCTGCAATTATATTTAAGTGAAGTTACTATCTCTGATGAGAATCTTTCTGATTACCCTTAATAGAATTTCTAACCTAAAAGTAGATGTATAGACTATCAAAATACCATCACCGAAACTGATCTTTTGTAGAAGATAATGGAACGAGATAATAATGGAGTGGTAGAAAAAGATCAGTAGGTGAACTCACAGTTCACCGAAAAAATCTACTACTTACAATAACCGAAAACTCCTGATACTTAACCTTCCTAGCCTTCAAAAAATCAACAACCTTCAAAGAATCACCCCTCTTAACAATCAAAGCACTTGTATCAGGTTTCTTATAAGTAATATCCTCCATAAATCCTTTAGTAACATAAATCTTATTTCCTACCTTATGCCTTCTCCCATAAAAATCCTTATAGAATTTCACCCTTTCACTGGGTTTCAATTTAATATCATAAAATATCAATGCAGCTAACATGGAATAATTAATAAAAGATAGTATTTAAATTTTACTACATCTGTAGTAAGGTTAGTTACGAAGATACTGGAAACACGAAGTGTTTACTACATGTGTAGTGAAATACTTCCAAAAACAATAAAAACATTTATAAACAGAATCTATTTACAAAAACCATGAGAAAACAAATATATGATGCAAAAGAAAGTATATTTATAGATATTCTAAGAGACTCAGACATAGATTTAGCTGGATATAAGGAATTTGTACGTTCTAAATTTAATTCTCAAACAGCAAGAGATAATTTATTAATATATGGGACAAATAGAACTGAAGTAACAGGATCTTCTATTTTAGCAAATACAACATTAGCAAATATGACTGATGAACCAGGAATGTTACCGAATGGATATAAGCCTGGAACAAGAGAAGACATGGAATTTATGCTTTCAAAAGACCCAGATTATTTTAACGGTATTTATTTAGATTTTGGACCAGCATTAATTACTCCTTATGATAATTGGGAACCTAATGGTAGGAAACCAAATGATGCAATTGCAAAAGATCTTGCAGAGCAGTTAAAAAAAAGAGAAATAAAATTGCCAGAAACAGGTCTAATAATCCCTCAAACACTTTTTGGACTACCAAGGGAAGATTCAAATTCATTTTATGGATTAATGCCAGTAATAGCGGAGTTTACTTCTAGCGAAACTAGAGAAGAAATAAAAAATATTGATGATTATACTTGGAATCCTAATTGGATAATAACTGATGGACTCGCGAGAGCTTATCTTAACGGCAAGGTCTGGGGTCGGGACGGCGGTGACCTTGGCTTCTCGGGCAGTGGTGGCAGAGTAGTTATCAAGAAGATATGAAATACGTTTTAAATGATATTAGGGCTAGAGTTTTGGCATCAAGAAATCCTGAATTGGTTTAGTTACCTAGGTAACTAACCTACCATCTCCCCTTAACCGCCCCAACAATAGCCTCACTATCAATACCATAAACATTCATCAACTTCTCGCCAAGAGCACATTTAGGAATTTTTCTAATACAAAGATGCTTGACCTTAATCCCACTTCCATTAATTGCCCCAGCAATCATCTCTCCAATTCCACCTTCCTTAAAATGGTCTTCAACAACAACCACCCTCTTCCCATGTTTCTTTACATATTCCACAAATTTCTTTTTGTTAAATGGTTTAACGCAATATAAATCTACAACCGAACACCCCTTCAATTTCTCACTTGCTTTCAAACATTCATGCAAAGTAATCCCAGAGCCTACAAGAACACAATCTTTGTGACCTAAACGATCTCTAGATCGTTTACCTGCTATCTCATGAACCTTAAAATCTCCTACCTCAAACTTCTCTTTCTTACCATAAATAACTGGCGTATCAGATCTAGTTGTCCTAATATACTTCAAACCCTTAATCCTACTAGCCAATATTGTCAACTTCTCACAACTAAGTGCATCACTAGGATAGAAAACCATACTTTCAGGAAAACCTCTAAACATTGCAATATCATCCAATCCCATCTGACTTGCTCCATCTTGTCCAATTGAAACACCTGCATGACTTCCACAAATAGTCATATTAGGACTAGACAAACTAGCAATTCTCAATTGATCATGGGCGCGAGACAAGAAAGCAGAAAATGTACTAGCAAAAACATTATGGCCTTTTTTACTCAATCCCAAAGCCATACTGACCATATTTTGCTCTGCAATAAAACTCTCGATATATTGCTTTCCATGAACAGCATTTGAAAAAGTAGAATTACTTGTCTCTCCATCCAAAACTAAAACACTACTATCTGCCTCAGCCAAATTTTTCAACGCATGACCATAGGCCTTCCTAGTTGCCAACTTAAATCCTTTATGATAATCACTAATCTCAACTTGTTTAGTTTTAACCCTATGGCTACTTTTCTTTCTTTTCTCAATATTAAACTCTGGCATAGAAACATCTGGAATCTTCTTCAAAGCTAAATTTAATAAACCTTCATCAAAAGCCTTTCCATGCCATCCTTCTTTATTTTCGACATATGGAAATCCTTTACCCTTTATTGTAAGGGCCAAGATTACCTTTGGTACATTACTCTTCTTCTTCAAAGCACTCAAAACCTCATTAACATTATGACCTTCAACAATAATGGCCTTCCATCCAAAACTCTCAAACCTTTTCTTATAAGCAACAGCATGATGTCCTAACATGGTCTCCCTACTCTGTCCCAACCTATTAATATCAACAATAGCAGTTAAATTTCCCAACCCATAAAAACTAGCCAACTGCATAGCCTCATAATTACTTCCTTCAGCCATTTCACTATCACCCAATAATACAAATGTTTCATAATCTTGTTTAGCCAACTTAGCAGATAAAGCTAAACCAACACCAAATCCTAAACCCTGTCCCAAACTTCCACTTGCTGTTTTTGCCCATGGAAAAACACTTGGAATAGGATGCCCCTCAAACTTACTGCCAAATTTCCTCAAACTCATTAAGTCACCACTAACTGCACCAGCTCGACTTAACGCACTATAAAGAATAGGAGCAGCATGGCCTTTACTTAAAACAAATTCATCATTTCCTGGATCGTGGGGATCTTTAACATTATATTTCATATGAGAAAAAAACAAACAACTCATTATCTCAGCCATGCTCATACAACTAGTCGGATGCCCCGAACCAGCTTTAGTTGTCATTTTAAGAACATCTCTTCTCATAATATTTGCAATATCTCGCAACTCTTTTGAACTACCCATAATCCACCTCAAATAATAAAATCAAATCTAACTTAAAAAACTATCTTAACTGATCATACTCATATTCCTGCCACCTAACCAGGGGTATTAGTAAACCTTCATCACGATTATAGAGAAAACTAGGGTGACCTGGCCTATCTGGAAATTCATCTGCCACAAACAATCCATTAACTGTTCTATGAAAAACTCTTGCACCATAAAATTCTTCTCCATTTTCAAATCCCCCTGTACCTTCATCTAAGTAATAAGTATCCATATCTCCAAATATAGCAAGACTATCAACAGTTGAGAAAGAATTAAATTTGCTTGGTAACTCTCTTAATAAAAATGGACGCCCTCTAAAAATATTATCATTTCCTAAGATTTCATGTAGGGGTCTAAAATTTCCTAGCATAATATATTATAGGCTTAAGAATATATAAACTATTCCTCCAAGGTTTTTTAAATACAATTATCTACTTAGAATAAAAGATGATATCACAATTAACCACATTACTTATACTTGCAATTTTAGGACTTGCAATTACTATCTATCTAGTTTACACTAGAACACAAAAGAAAGCATTAGCATGTAACAATGATCAATGCCACGCAGTTCTTGATAGTAAATACAATAAAATCTTTGGTATAAATAATGACATTTTAGGATCTCTATACTATCTTGTAATTATCATAGAATACTTTCTACTTACTGCACTCATGACAAACATGATAATCTATTTCCAAATAATCACGAGCATAGCCCTATTAGGATCTATTTATCTACTATACATCCAAGCATTTGTCCTTAGAAAATACTGCATATATTGCATAGGTACTGCAATAATAAATTTCGGAATTTTCTGGATAATAATTATCTTGTAAAAAGGAAAATAATATAAATACAATTATCTTTATGATATAATTATATTTGTTTATGATAAGTTTGTTAGAAATTACATTCCAAAAAAACATATAGGACCCCATCCAAGATTTATAGCATTTTTATTTAGATCAGATTCTTATTTGGAATATTGTGAAAGTGTAACTAGAGTAAGCACAGATCTGAGCAGATTTAGTAATGGGGGAGAACTAGTCCCATATTTAGTTGATAATTATGGATTAACATCAAGAATAGCTAGAGATTTTGTACATGCAAATACAAGACATAGATGGAAGAGTGAAGATTCTGAAGGAAAGGGGTGTATGCTAATCCATATTAATAGAAACTTAGATCAGGCCACTAGATCATTAGATGATACTTTAAGTAATATCAAAGAGGAATAATAATCTCTTAGGGCTCCAATATTATCAAGCTATAATTATGAAGAACTTTGCATAAATGTTATTTGCGAAGCAAATGACAGCAAACTTCTTCTTAGAGAATGAGAAAAACGAAAGTTTCAAAGTTCTCTATAGGATATTTCATAACAACATCAATAATCAATTTCTGAATTTTCAGGATATATAGTAAAAAAAACAAACACTTATAAACCATAAATAGTACATTAATACATAAAATGGTACAAAATAACCAAAATTGGAACAGACTATTAGATATAATTTACAACGAACCCAATACTGCAAAAACAGTAAGAACTCTAGCAAAAGAATCCAAACTCGCAGTAACAACAACAAAAAGATACTTAGATCAACTAAAAAAACAACAAATACTAAACAAAGAAAATACGCTAATAAATAACAACTACACAAAGTTCCATAAAACCTTTCATCTAATAAACCTACTACACAAATCAAATTTATTAAACCATTTAACAGAAAAAATAAATCCTGAAAACATAATTCTCTTTGGAAGCGTAAGAAAAGGAGAATACACTAAAGATAGCGATATAGATTTGTTCATAGAAACAACATCAAAAACAAAACCAAATATCAAAATCTTTGAAAAGAAACTAAAAAAAAGAATAGATTTGTTCATAGAACCAAGATTATCAAACTTACCAAAACCTCTTCAAAATAACATAATAAATGGCATCAAATTACAAGGGTATCTAAACTACACAAAATAATGGAAGAAATAGAAAACTGGGAAATTTGCAGGAAAACTCAAATTATTGATGTGGAAATCGATCCAAGTAAAATTGAAGCATTAAAATTATCAGTAAAAAAGAGAATAGAACATATCAACACAATAAAAGTCACACAAGACAACACTTCATTTGTCATAGAAAATTATTATGAAGCAATTAAGGAACTTCTTACATCCTTACTATTAAAAAATGGTCTAAGATCAAAAAATCACAAATGCCTAATAAGCTATTTCTACCATAAATACAAGGAACATGAATCAAGTTCTCATTTGATAGCACAACTTCATAATTTGAGAAATCGATTAAATTATTATGGAGAATTAATCCCCAAGGAATTTTATGATAAACATATTGATGATATTAAGGATATAATCGGAATACTGGAAAAGCTGGTACAATAAACTTACTACATTCGTAGTAAAAATCAAGCATACATAAGGTTTATATATTAATAATTTTTAAAAAATATATAGATGAATAAAATTTTATTCACTAGCACTTCTCTCTAATTCTCCATCAGGTGCCGTAACCCATTCACCATCTGAACCTATTACTATTGGTTGACTTCTATCCGCAACCCATTCCCCATTAGAATCCTCCACACATCGATATCCCTTTGATCCTTCAGGCAGAATATACCCTGGCCCTACAGCTCCCCTAATAAGTTCTCCCGGATTCCTATTTCCAATTAAATGTGTTCTAAAATTATTTAACTGTTCTCCAAATCTTCTATGATTATACATATATTACATAACAAATTATATATTATAAACTTTTATATTAATAATCACTCAGTTCAATAAATACCAGATCTAATATCTTTAATTGTTTGTCGTGTTTCCCCAGGAAAATTCTTATTAACATATTTTCCAAGTGGCTCATCATAATTACCATCCCCATTACTATCCACCCTTATATCATCTGGCCAAAAATAATTATGTTCAACAACTACCATATTAGGATATGTTCCAACTTGAACAGGGCGAACATCATCAACTAAATGCCCTACGAATCCTACAGTTGATAACAAACATACAGCTCCAACTGCTATTGCTCCTTACAATCCCATCTTATTTTGTATACTTAGTGCCTCAGAAGCAGAAACGCTATAATCACTAATATCTGTAGCCATAACCTATCTAAACGACTCACATTTATAAATCATTCCTTCTTATTAATAACATGAAAAAGAACGTGATAATCCTAGGTGCAACTGGACGAATCGGTCCATCCCTCCTAGAAGAACTCCAACAATACCAAAAAGACTATAATATAATTCTAGGAATCCACAAAACAAAAATTAAGGGATATGAAAATAGAAAAATAAACCTCCAAGGTATAACTCAACTAAAAAAAGCATTCAAAGGAATTCACACTGTTATCAACCTTGCAGCAAATGCAGATGAAAACGCAAATTTCAAAGACATAGTAAGTCCAAACATCTTAGGAGCTTATAATGTATTTGAAGCAGCAAGACTAGCAAAAGTAAAACGTGTTATCTTTGCATCTAGCGTACATGCTATCAAAGGCTATAACCTAAAAAAGACCGTCAAATCAACTGATATTACTAAACCAATAAATTTCTATGGTGCTTCAAAGGTCTTCGGAGAAGCCCTTTGTAATGTATTCTCAACAAAATACAATCTAAGTTGTTTAGCAATTAGAATTGGAGCATACATTCCAAACAACAAAAAGAAAGCAATCTGCCTAACTAGAGATAACTTTGATTATGTAATAAGTCAAAGGGATCTTGGACAATTAATCCATAAATGCATCATGGCAAATAAAGATGTAAAATATGGAATCCTAGCAGGCAGTTCAAACAACAAACATCTGTATATGGATCTTTCGTCAGCAAAAAAACTTGTAAATTACAAACCACAAGATGATGCATTTAAGATGTGCAAGGAGAAAACAAAATGAAAAAAACAATTGGAATAATTGGTCTTGGAAAAATGGGTTCAATGTTAACAGAGAATCTTCTTGACCATAAATACAAAGTAATCGCCCACAATCGTTCACCAGATCCAGTAAAAGCTATCTCAAAAAAAGGTGCAATCCCAGCTTTTACAATTCCAGAATTTGTAACTAAATTTCCTGACCAAAAAATAATCCTACTTTCTATAACTGCAGGTCCTGCAATTGATGCAGTCTTAAAATCCCTAAAACCTTATTTAAGAAAAGGAGACATAATAATAGACTCCGGAAATAATTTCTATAAAGATTCGGTAAAGAGATATAAAGAAATGAAAAAGTTAGGCGTTTCATTCATGGATATGGGTACGAGTGGAGGATTAACTGGAGCAAGAAACGGAGCTTCATTAATGATCGGGGGAGATAAAAATACATTCAAAAAAATAGAACCTTTATTCAAGGATCTAGCAGTAAAAGATGGATATGGTTACATGGGACCTTCAGGAGCCGGAAACTATGTTAAAACTGTCCATAATGGAATAGAATACGCTCTACTAGAGGCATATGCTGAAGGATTCGGAGTCTTAGATAAAAGTAAATACAATTATGATTACAAAACTGTAGCAAGAGTCTGGTCAAACGGTTCAGTAATTAGATCATGGATAACTGAATTAGCAGAGGAAGCTTTCACTAAATATAAAAATAAATTAAAATCTTTCAAGGGGATTATTGGTGGCGGACAAACTGGTATGTGGACGGTAAAAATGGCAAAGGAAGTAAATGCAGACGTTCATACATTAGAACATGCAATAGCCAAAAGAAAGAAATCTAAGAAAACTCAATCTTTTGCCACAAAGTTTGTTGCAGCTATTCGTTTCGGTTTCGGCGGCCACACCGAACCTATGTAGTCTGTAACAGCTTTACTTATATATTCCATATTTTTAAAATTATTATGCCATTGGATCAATATGAATTAGCTGGAAAACTAAGCGGGGCAAGACTAACAGAATATGTTGAGATTGATAGTTTTCCTAAAGAAAAAGATTTATCAGGAACAAGATCGGCTGAATTACAGGGAGAGAGATTAGTTGTTTCTGGAGTTCCAGATTTAATTCAAAATGGTGATTCAGTATTAGTTAGATTTGATCAAGAAGCAAAAAGCTGGAGAATTGACCCATTATCAAATTTTGTAAGGCGTCAGGTTCCAGAAAATGTAGATAGATTGAATTTGGGAGATTATTTCTTATTTGGTGGATATGATAGAGATCTTAGACAAAAAAGGTCAGTACCTAGCGTAGAATTTTTGGGAGATTATTATAATACTAGGGATATAAGCAATTTTTTATATGTTATGGGAGATCCGAATTTAGACACTTCAACATTAATTATTAATAAAACTACTACTGGGCATGTAGAACCACAAACTTTAGATAGCGCTGTAAAAGAATTAAATCCATTTGAAAGAAAATCTTTAAATGCAATATTATCTAGAAATCAACCTATGTTATCAGAAATTCAAAGAATTTTAAAAGATAACACTTACCTCCTTGTAGGCATGGACCGCATTGATCAATAACTGGATTTTTGCACTTTCGTAAGGGACTTTGGTGGTTTTACAAGAGGATTCAACAAAATCTTCAACTTCTATGAAGTTGAATGAGTTAGAAATTTTCAATTTCTAAGGTCCAGTTGATAAACTTTTGCAGCAAATTAATTGTAAACGGCAAAAGTTTAGAATAAAAAACTTTTATAAAGTAACTCTCCCTTAAAATAATAAGATGGTGAAGAAGAAACATAGTTCTAAAAATAAAACTAAACACAAAACTACTGCAAGTACTGCTAAATCTAAGGCAAGTGGCCATAGAAGAATTACAAGAAATCAATCAAAGAATACTTCAGCAACTCCATACAAGGATTTAATGGAACAATTTTCAGTTAATGACCTCCCAGATCTAGATGAGTGCGTGTTAGGAGCTCTTGAGTTTTTTCAAGATAAAGAGATTCCAGAGATAATAATTCCATATAAAAAACCGTTAGTTGTGGGTTCAGGTAACGCTGAAGCTACTGGTAAAATATTATTTGAAGACATCGGGGCTATTTTTGCTTCAGAAAGTAATTTTGAAGACAAATTAAAGAATATTAAAGGTATTGATGGTGTAATTCTAGTATCTGCATCAGGAAATAAACACGCTCCAATTATTGCAAAAACTGTAAATAAATACAAAAAACATTTAACCCTATTAACAAATAATTATTATGCAAAAGCTGAAAAACTTTTAGACCATAAACACAAATATGATCTATTCTTATTCCCTCACCAAAGAGAACCTTACACCTATAACACTTCAACTTATATGTCCATGCTTTTAGGAAAAACAAAAGAGAAACCAAAAGAAATCTATGACTTCATATTAAAATCAACTTTAAATCTTGAACTCCCTAAATTGAAAAAATATGATAAATTTTATTTAATCATTCCTCCAGAGTTTTCAGGAATAAAAAGAATGTTAGAAATAAAGTTCATTGAACTTTTTGGTAGGCAAATAGCACATACTATTGAAACTTCTTCCTATGTAAGGCACGCAACAACAATCATACCTTCAGATGAACTTTTTATCAGTTTTGGAGAAGAAAACAAAACTTTCGGATTACCTAAACAAAGATTATTTATCCCATTACCCAAGAATGCAGATTATGCTGCTATGATGGCAGTTGCTTATTACATAATAGGAAAGATCCAAGCATCCCACACCCCTTACTTCAAAAGATACATAAAACCTTATACGAATGTAATTTCAAGAGTTTTCAACCAAGCAATTAAACCTGTTGTACCTTAAATGGCTATCAAAATAATCTATCTATCAGGAGACCATGCAGGATTCAAATTAAAAGAAAAGCTAAAGCTGTGGCTCGTCAAAAATTACAAGATAGAAGATATAGGTCCGCACCATTATAATAAAAAAGATGATTATCCAGATTTTGTTATTCCAATGGGAAGAAAGGTTGCCAAAGATAAAAACAGTAGGGGGATAATTATCGCAGGTTCAGGACAAGGAGAATGCATAGCAACAAATAAAATCAAAGGAATAAAATCAGGCCTTTACCATGGAGGCCCTACAAAGATTGTCCATACAGGAAGAGAGCACGATAACACTAACATTCTTTGCATGGGTGCAAGTTTTGTAACTGAAAAAGAAGCCAAAAAGGCTATCAACATTTTCTTAAAAACAAAATTCGCAGGCGGCAGACACACTAGAAGATTAAAGAAAATTGAGAAGATAGAAAAATAAAAAACTATAGATTTATATACCTATCAATTGATAGGTAATATATGGAACAAGAATTACGATCTCCAACGTTAGAAACAATAAAGATGGTCGAACAGGTTATTAATGATAACAGTGGAGAATTCAACAAAACAAGACTCTGGGAAAAACTTCCAAGGAAAATTATGTGGCCAACATTTACTACAATAATAAACTATCTAAAAGAAATCAATAAGATAATAATATCTGATAACGGAGTAATTACTTGGATTTGGAACCCAGAATTAGCAGAGAGATTAGAATCAAGAAAAAGTCTACATTTTGATAATGTTAAGAAAGAAAGAGAAGAAGAAAAAAGTAACAGTTATTTTTGAAAACGAATTCCTAAAAGATGCATATCTAAAATTACCTGGGGACGATTATTTAAAAAAGAGAATTGATTTTATTGTAGAGAAAATAAAATGGAATCCCAATTCTGGACAAGCAATATCAAAGAGGCTAATTCCAAGACAGTATAGGGAGAAGGGATTTAACAATGCATTTTGGGTTGAATTGAGCAAACAAGGTTGGAGACTAATTTATTCACTAGATTCACTTAATGAAAATGAAGTAATCGCAACCATACTAGAATGGTTCACAAATCATAAAGATTACGAGAAGAGATTTAAATATTAAAAAACACAAAAATAATTATCCTCTCTCAACACTTCGTCTTGCCATCTTTACAACTAAACTTCGAGGCACAAATCTAGACATATTAATTAACAATCTATTTTTCCATCCATGCACTGCTACAGCTTTTCCATCAATCATAGATTCATATCCATAGAGTGCAACCTCCCTTGAACTAGGCAACTTCTTTCCCCTGAATAAAACACTTTCTCCCATTCCTGCAGATTTTTCAAATCCACTTATTGTAGGTCCCGGGCATAATGCAGTAACTGTAACCCCCTTACCAACTAATTCATTTCCAATCGCTTCAGAGAAATGCAACACATAAGATTTAGTTGCAAAATAAACTGCCATCAAAGGACCTGGCTGAAAGCCAGCTATTGAAGCAACATTCATTATTTTTCCACTTCCCTGCCTTACCATATCCTTCAAAAACAATTTACAAAAATAAGTCAAGCTAGTAACATTTAATTGAATCATCTTATGTTCAGTATCCCATTCACTTTTACTAAATTCCCCAAAACTACCCATACCAGCATTATTAATCAGATAATCTACCTTAATTTTCTGTTTCTTAACTTCATCATAAACCTCTATAGCTGAACCTGCAACAGAAAGATCTTTAACAATGACATAAACAGATACTTTAAACTCTTTCTCAAAATCTTTTTTTATTTCCAATAGCTTATTTTTATTTCTAGATACTATTACTAAATTATCTCCCTTAGATGCATGGATCTTCGCTAATTCCAATCCAATCCCGCTAGAGGCACCAGTAACTAAAGCAGTCTTTTTCATTTCAGGAATCTGAAGGGTCCACACTTTAAAAAGTGTGGGGATTCCTGAGATCCTAAAAACATGATTTTTTAGATCATGTTTTTTTGATGTCATATAAAAAATGAGTAGTTATATAAATCTATTCCATTTATAGAATATAAGATACCAAGACAAAATGGCTAAATCAATCCTCCCATCAATAATAGCAAGATCTCAAAAAGAATTAGACGAACGTTTTGAAAAAGTAAAATCAGGTTCAAATATCCATTTAGATATTATGGATGGAAAATTTGTTAAACAACAATCACTAAATTTCCCTTTTAAACTTCCTAAGGAAAAAAGAGAATATCAGGCACATTTAATGGTGCAAAATCCATTAGCATGGATAGACAAAAATGCACATAAGGTGGACACTATTATATTTCACATAGAATCATATCATAAATTTTCTAAGATCCAAGACACTATTAAACTAATTAAAGAAAAACATAAGAAAGTTGGAATTGCAATAAATCCACTTACTCCTGTTAAATCTATTCAACATCTAGTAAAGAACATTAATCTAGTATTACTTATGACAGTTCATCCTGGAAGATATGGATCCAGGTTCATTGTTTCCGCGTTAAAAAAAGCTAACAAGATTAAGTCATTCAATCCTAAAATAAAAATCCAAATTGATGGTGGAATTAATGATAAGACCCTAGAAAGGGCCAAGAGATATGGCGATGCCTTTGTAGTGGGTTCCGACATTCAAAATGATGAACATCCAAAACAAGTGATGAAGAAATTAACTGAAATAGCCAATTCTTAGATCATATAAAATTTTTTAAACCTCATTATATCTGTAAACTAATGACAAATCTAGCTAATAAGTACAGATTAATCCAGATTCTAATGATTGTATCTTTATTCACCTCATTAGCAATGAGCTTTGAAAAACAAACAGAATTCTGTGGTATAGAAAGTGGATGTGAAATAGTTGAAAACTCAATGTACTCTTCAACATTAGGAATAAAAAACTACATATTTGGAATAGCTGTTTTTGCATTCTTAGTATATCTCACAAATTCTCACATAAATAACCCTACTAAAGATAAAAAACACCTGCTAGAATTATCCCTAATAGTAGGTTCAATCATAGCAATTTACTTCCTCTATCTACAAGAATATGTCCTATTTGCATACTGCAAATACTGCATAATTATAGATTTTAGTATAATAATTGCCACTATAATTTTTTATTTTTTTAAGGATCATAATAGGCAAATTTAGGAAGGTTGCATCTAGCATCTAAAGGAAGATACATCTAAGGAACCTTGGTTCCTTGGATAAAGATTAAGCACCTCTAATCAAAGCTTCCTCTTCCCATCCTTCTTTCCTCTGGCAATATTTACACACATGAATTAACAAGATCTCGCCTTTCTCATCCTTAGACCTAATAACTGTACCTTTCAGTTTACCATAATTCTCATCAATTTCTTCTTCACACAAAACACATTTCGGATTCATTTTGTTCACCTATTTACTTAAACATTAGCTATATTAAAACTTTATGCAAGTCTCGACTTTTTGGTACTAATAAGGGAAATATAAAATGGGGAGGAAAAAATAAAAGTCGAGGCTAAGAAATTTGAAAAATTTCGCAAAGCACAACAGTTAAAAACAAACTATCTTTAGGAATTTAATGCCATTTGCAGAGTTAAGAACCAGAAATCACAAAACAATAATTTTCCCCTCAGTTTATGATAATTCTCAAGTTCCAGATTCAGAGATAATCGTATTAGGGCAGAGAAGAGACCAATTAATGATTCTAGATGACGGTAATTTTTCTTGTTTAAAATCTGAGGAGGTAAGGATTCAAGGTAATAATAGAAGAAGCCAAATTCTTCATCAAGCTGGGCAAATAAGGTGGGATGACATGCTAAGTATTGATCAACCTATTGGTGAACCATTTTTGATTTACCCAAGAAATGGAATAAGAAATTATGATCAAACTAAAATTCTCTTAGGAAATACCAGAAATCCAGAACAAGAAATTAACGAAGGTAGAATTGGGCTATTATTTAGGACAGATTGTGATTATGATTTCTGGAGAAGTGACCTACTTTTAGAGCCTTATGACTGGCACGAACACAAGGTATCTTTTGATAAATATACTCATCTAATTGGGCTTGCAGATACAAGATACAAAGAACTTGGTGCTAGAGGAGGATTGGAACAGATTAGAGCAACATGCAGACCAACTAGAAGAAATCAAAGATAATCTTTTAATATCCTAACCGATCCTTAGTCTCACCTAGAAAATGATCATAATGTCCTTTGGGGGCACCACTACACCATCGATTTCTACAAGCAGCATCTAATGACCATCTCAATTTATCTTTAGCCTCACTTACATCCAACCCCTCGTTATACCTCTCCCCCACCTTCAAAATAACGTCCCTCAATTCAGAATTCCTCTGAAGATCCATAAATCCCATTCCTCCGTCACGATCCATCATTGCATGAACATCGTCCCACCCCCAAACGTCATTAATTTGCCCAGCTTCCTGATCCCTATACGCACTTGCATTGATATTAATCATATTAACTCTTCCAAGTGCAGCCTGACCAACTCCACACAATCTAGCAATCCCGTCATGCGCACTCATATTTCTTTGACCATTAAATTCATCAATATCACATCCTACTGTTACATATTCTATACCATTATCATTAGCATAACTTTCTACCGCTTCAATAAACCTACCAGCATTTTGAAATTCATCTGAATTCAACTGCAAATCATTTGTCCTAACTACGTGTCGTAAGCCAGAACCCCAATACATGCGACCCTTATCATAACTACTGCCAAATGTCTCACTACTGACTACAACACTATCCATCCCACAATCCCTCAAACAATCTGCAGAAGAAGGAGCATAAATTCCATCTGGGGGATGAACACTTACAATAGTTTTCCTAAAATATTCACTAGCAATATTTCTAGTCCAGATAACTTGATCGCAAACAAATCCCTCAAGATACTCTCCCTGCATCTCTTTACCAAATGGGTGCGCAAAGGGAATATGATTATATGTCATACCTCCCATTTCAGATTTATGTGCATCATTATAGCCATGCCGAGGATCAATAAACTTATCTCCTCCAGCTATAGCTCCAACAATATCAAAATCCTCAAACTCTCTAGCAATTCTATCTCTCTCACCAACAATAGCATCAAGTTCCAATCCCGAAAAGAAATAAGTGATAGGCACCCATTCTCAAAACTCACGCGCCTAATAACTTCAACATCCTTACTAAAATCATCCCAATCACCATGATGACATATTAGATATAGTGAAAGATTAACTGTCATTAAAATATCCACAAACACCAATTTTATAAAGTTATCTTAGTCAATACTAACATGTTCAAAAATATAATAATAGAATTATTAGTTGAAGAAACAAAACTCCATGTAGATGAGGTCACAAAACTACTAGAAACTCCTCCCAAGCTAGAAATGGGAGACTTTTCATTCCCATGCTTCCAATTCGCAAATCCAGCTAACAATGACTCTATGTGGCAAAACGTGGAACATGATTTTTTCAAAAGAAAAAACCCTGCAGACATAGCAAAACATTTCACAGACCAAATTAATGATAAAAAGCTACCCAAAGAAATTGAAAAAGTAATTGCAGTAGGGCCTTATGTAAATTTTTTTGTAAACAAAAAACTTCTCGCTCAAAAAATAATCAAGATAGGGAGTAATTATGGGAAAGGTTCTAACAATCAAAAAATTCTAATTGAATATGCTTCCCCCAACTCAAATAAACCTTTACATCTAGGCCACTTAAGAAATATAGCTCTTGGTGAAAGTATGGCAAGAATATTCCAACATATGGGAAATAAAGTAACTAGGACAAACATAAACAATGATAGGGGTATGGGGGTAATCAAAGCAATGCTTATGTACAAGAAATTTGGAAATAACAAAACTCCTGAATCTGAAAAGATAAAATCAGATCATTTTGTAGGAGACTTATATGTTCAATATGCAAAGAATGAATCTGAAGAAATGGAAGAGGAATCAAGAGTTTTATTAAGATTACAAGAAGCTGGTGATAAACCTACACTTCAATTATGGAAGAAAATTATAGGTTGGGCCCTCTCTGGATATCAAACTACATACAAAACTTTCGGAGCAAAATTTGATAAAGAGTACTACGAATCTAAGATTTATGAATCTGGAAAAGATATTGTTCTAAAAGGATTAAAAGATGGAGTTTTAAAAAAGAGAAAAGATGGAGCTGTAATTTGTAAAATAGGATTCTTAGGTAGGGAAGACATGGGTGAAAAAGTCCTTTTAAGACCTGATGGAACTTCAGTTTATATGACTCAAGATCTAGAATTAGCAAGACAAAAAAATAAGGATTTCAATCCAGATTTAATGATTAACGTTGTAGGTAATGAACATGATTACCATTTCAAGGCATTATATGAAATCCTAAAAAGATTAGGAAATAAAGAGAAACACCATCACCTTTCATATGGAATAATTAGCCTTCCAGAAGGAAGAATGAAATCCCGTGAAGGTACTGTAGTTGATGCAGACAACCTGATTGAAGAGGTTCAAGGGATGGCCAGGAAAAATTTATTAGAAAGAAACAGCAAACTATCTAAAAAGGCAGCAGATGAAAAATCTTTAATTATCTCTTTAGCAGCAATAAAATACACATTATTAAAAATTGAAGCAGCACGAAATTTCATGTTTGATCCTAAAGAAGCTATATCATTCGAAGGAAACACAGGCCCATATTTACAATATAGCTACGCAAGAGCATCTTCAATATTAAAGAAAGCAAAAGCAAAGAAAGATCTAACAATTCCAACCAACCTAACAAAAGAAGAACTCCAACTTCTTTCCCAAATCTCTAAATTCCCAAATGTAGTAGAACAAGCTAGTAGTCAAATGAATCCTGCGGTTATCGCAAACTACAGTCATCAACTTTCCCAAAACTTCAACGAGTTCTACCACACCAATCCTGTAATAGGAAGTAAAGAAGAAGCTTTTAGATTAAAACTTATTGACGCATTTAGAACAACTTTAAAGAATGCTTTATTCCTTCTAGGGATTGAAGTAATGGAAGAGATGTAAAGACTTAAATAAAACTTTTACCTGAGAAACCTATGGAATCTAAGGCTGAAAATTTAATCAATTGGGATAAAATGGTGGGCATAATACCAAGTAATGGAAAAAGTTCAGTTGAAAAAATTAGAGAAATAAGAGAAAAATTATCAAGTGAAGGACATAGTTTTGAAGAACTTAACAACTTCGGTGAAGACATACTATCTAAATGATAAAACCTCTTCAGGAGTTTTAGTCTGAACATTATATTTCTTACATAATTCTAAAAGTTCTTTATCTCTAGTTACTAAAATAGTTTTTGTTTTCTTTGCCAATAACATATGGGTCACATCAAAGAATCCAATATTTTTGTTAACCTTATGAATCCATTTAGACTCAATATATTCTTGATTTGTTAATTTAGCTTTTATAAAATTTCCAGAGTGTAAAAATGTAGAAATATTCTCAATAAACAGTTCATCACCCAAAACATAACTCAACTCTTTCAATAAATATCCTGAATAATAGATTAAGTCTCCATCTCTACTAATTTTATCAAAGAACTTCCTTGCAATTTCCCAATATGAAAACCCATTTTCAGCAACTTCTTTATTAAACAAGTTTACATAAATACAAGTATCGACATAATAATTCATAGAATAATAAGATCTTATTTTTATTTAAGTTTTAGGAATTGAAGTGATGGAAGAAGTATAATAATCCTTAAAACTCTCCAAACCCAATTTTCAATATGGCAAACCAAATAACTCTTGAAGAACTTTCACAAATAAAATTATCAACAAGATATTCATATGGAGATGGAGGAACTCTTGTTATATCTCAAGAAGAGACTTTTCAAAATGAATCATATAAAATATCTGAGGAATTCCAAAGAAAAGACTGGCATGAATTAGTTCTTCACGGGTTCCTTTATCAAGCTCAACAAACAGGAAATATTGATGGAAAAAGAGGATGGAATAGAAAATACTTTGGAGGAAGATTTTCTTCAGGTCAAATTCCTGAAGATATGAACTTACTCCAAGGCATAGTCTCTGCATCACATGTTCCATTAGTTATGCCAAATGGAGGACATAGATTTAATGAATCTGGAGAACATATTTTTTTCATCAAGAGTAAAACAAGTAACCCTAACTCATTATATCCCGGAATAACACATCGAGGAGATCTAGTTTACATTGAACCAAGAGACATGGAGAGAATAAAACTTAAATTCAATTATGATGAAGCAGTTAGATTCACAAATCAAGTAATTTCTTCCCTAAACTGCATTCCAGAAGAAAGAGAAAAAATAGGACATTTATTCACCCATTTTCCAGTTGGTGCATATAAACAAGAAGAACCTTGGCCAAGCTATGATTGATTAAAAAACATAAAATCAAGCACTAGCATCATTATAAATTAGATTACAATTTGAACATGCCATTACATGAATATACTCTATAGGGTCAACACATATCTCTGAATTAACCATACTAATTATTTCATTTTTTTGTATATGATTAATTTCATATGGGTCCACATAAGAACTACTAAATCTTATTCCTACCCAATCATCCAAAAAACCATTGACTTCATCTAAAAAATTTTTCATAATTTTACAATCAATGCAAACTTTATAAACATATATCTACCATCCTAATCATGCAAAAACAATTCATTTACATCGACACATACGGCTGCTCCGCAAACCAAAACAACTCTGAAATTATAGCTGGATTAGTAACACAAAACGGATACCAAATAACAAACAATCCAGAAATAGCAGATATTCACATAATCAATAGTTGTGTGGTAAAAAGTAAAACTGAAAACAAAATTAAAAGAAGAATCCAAGATCTTGCTAAAACCAATAAGCAAACTATAGTTACTGGATGCATGCCGGATTCAGATGGCAAATCAATCCAAAAGCTGAACCCCAAAGCCCTCCAAATTTCAACCCATGATATCAAATCAATAAATAAACTCCTAAAAACCGAATCCTCTTTACCAATAATCCAATCACAAAGAATAAAAGATCATGAAGAAAAAGTCCTTCTACCAAAAATACCTTTAAACAAACTAATTTCAATAACTCAAATTCTAGAGGGATGTCTATCAAGTTGCTCATTTTGTAAAACAAAACTTGCAAAAGGAGATGTTTTCTCATACACTCAAGATAAAATTCTAAAATCAATAGATTCAGATCTAAGTAATGGAGCGAAAGAAGTCTGGCTAACTAGCCAGGGAAACGAGTGCTTTGGAATTGATAGGGGGAAACAAGAACTCCCAGAACTAATAAGCAAAATCACCAATCTAAAACATCGATTCAAAATTCGTATTGGGATGATGAACCCTAAGGATGTTTTACCAATTACAGATCAATTAATAGAAGCCTACAAGAGCGACAAGGTCTACAAGTTCTTACACCTTCCAGTACAATCTGGAAGCAACAAAATCCTTAAAGACATGAGAAGACCCTACACAATTGAAGAAGCCAAGGACATAATTTCTAGGTTCCGCTCCGAGTTCCCTGATATTAGTATCGCCACAGACATCATTACAGGCTACCCTACCGAGAGTGAAGAGGATCATGAGCTAACAAAACAATTCATCAGAGATATAAAACCAGACGTTCTTAATCTAAGCAAATTCTCTAAACACAAACACACCCCAGCCGAAAATCTCAAAGACCTTCCAATAGAAACAATGAACCTAAGAAACCAAGATACAATGAGATTACATAGGGAAACTGCGCAAGACAACAAAAACAAATTTCTAAATAAAGTAACTAAAGTTCTAGTCAACAAAAAGATTTCACAGAATCTTTTTGAAGCTAGAGATCCTAATTATAATATTATTCTAATCAATTCAGAAGAAAATATCCTCGGGAAAACCCTCGAAGTTAAAATCAAACAATTAGGTGTCCATCACATGGTGGGAGAGATTTGACAGCCTATGCACTAGGACCCGAGGTAATAATGAGGGAAAATTAGGAAATATGCCATTCATATTAGCCTCATCTTTAAGTAAATAACCTCCTCGCATTTTACTCTGCCAGTGATTCGCCTGATCAAATTCCCAATTATCAGGATCATATTGGCCACCCCCCATATATTGGAAAGATACACAATAAGATTTATTTCTATCTGCAGGATCAGAAATCTCTACATTTAGTAATTCTCCAGATCTCAATCCACGAACATCTTCACATGCCAAAATCATAATATCTTCCATAAGAATTAATAAAACTATTCAATTATAAAGCTTACTAAGTTAATTGTGATGTCCATAATTATATATTTTTATTCTGGACAAGGCCTAAATTAATTCAAACTTCTTCCTACTTCTAAAATAGGCAAATTAGCCTCAGTTGGAACATATATAACTTCAGTGTTACCATCATTCAAGCCCTCAATAAACTTATACTTAATATAATTCTCAGTAATACTTCCCTCAATAATTCTATTTGCTTCGGCTATTCCTCCAGCCCTAATTACTTCTGCTTCAGCCTTCAATTTTGCAGATTCTTTCTCAGCTAGAGCTTCCTCAATAGCAATCTTCTTATTCCACTCTGCTTCTTTTAATTGAGCTTTTCCATTCAACTCTCTAGCATAAACCTTATATTTTGGAAATCCCCAAAGTATTACACTTATAACCAACAATGAAATTATTAATATTGTAAGAATTTTTTTATCCATGGGAATATATAATTTCTCTTTTTTTAAATATATCTATTAAGCAGCCTGCAACTCTTCAAACCTAACCCAATCACTTTCTTCTCGAACTTCTAATAATCTAGATAAATCTCTATAGGAATTAGGCAATGCACGTTCAACTAATCTTGGAGATAAAAACCCATGCCCATCTAATGTAAAGGGGTAAGTTTCCATTTCCCCTCCAGATAGTTCTATTCCAAATTTATCTACTGGAGGGACTTCAATTCTTGCATTAACTCCTCTATCTCTAAAAACATTTTGAGTTTCATTAGTAACCACATATAAAACTGGAGAATCACTTTCATACATCCTATTAAAATCATCTATCTGATCTAATGAATGGATTCCTTCAACAATTGTACTATAATCCCTTTGGCAAATTATAGTCGAAACATTAGAAATCAATCCTTCATCTCGTTTTAAAACACTAATTCCATACGATGGAAGAAAATCTCTAGTCCCTATATTTAAAATTGTTCCAGAACATTCATGACAATAAATCCCATTCTACTTATGCACCCTTAAACCCTTTCCAAGCCGCTTCAAACAACTGCTCCATAGCAGCAGCAAAAAAGTCTGTAGATAGCCATATTGCCACATCATAATTTGGATGAACAATATTATCATCAAGTATCATAAACAATAACTGATTGCTATCAACTATAGCAAACCTAGCTCTCATTTTTGGAGCGTGTCTTATCTCTGCAACTTTACTCAACCTTTTTGCAGTGTCGCGATTTTCATCAGTAACCTGTGTAGCTATCCTAATTGTAACTCCTCTCTTCTTTGCTTTTTCTAGTACGGGTAATAGTGCTTCCAATTTTCTATTCAATCCTTGAGCAGTTGTAACTATTGTAATTGTATCCTGAGCATCTCTTATCATCATATCTAAATGATTATAAACATTTTGTCTTCCTTTAACACTTCCTGATAAATCTGCAGGTTCAACAAACTTAACACCTTCATTAAATAGTCCACTTAATTCTTCTAATATATCTTCAGTCTTTAATTTATCAAGTCTCTTACTTTTTTCTTGAGCTTCAACAGTCAAATTTTTCTTTACCCTTTCAATTACTTCACTTGGTTTCAAAGCCACAAATTTTATTGGCTTACCAAGCTTCATAACAATAAATCCTTTTTTCTCTAAAGTTTCTAGAATATCATATGTCCTTGATCGGGGAACGTCACTTATATTACTTAGTTCTCCAGCAGTACTAACTCCTCGAGAAAGCAGTGCAGTCCAAACTTTTACTTCATATAAATTAAGATCAAATATTTTTCTCAGCCTACTCAAAAACTCATCTTTTACTATCATTTTCTAAACAACCTCTTTGTCACGCTTTTAATTACGTTCATATTTTATTAATTTAAAAGTAGTATTTAAATGTTTTTGTTATTCAATCATAGTGTTACAAAATCGATAACTTACAGCGTCGATAAAACATGCATTTCGCATCAAGTTGCTTCCCAAAATATATGTTGCAGGATATATGATTTATCTCTTACCTGACACAATAACGCAATCATTATCTGTGCCATTAGCATTCATAGCATTAATAAATATTTCTGCAGAAATTTTCCTGTTCAGCTGCGCATCATTTGAACCTGATTCATGAAAATAAATATTATCAGCTTCAAATCCAGTAACGATAACAAAATGCCCTTGATAAAATCCTTCCCTTCCCATAATTTTATTATAGTCAATCAAAACCATAACAACATAACCTTTAGATATATTTTCTTTTATATCTTCAATTGAAATAATTTTCTTTTCAAAAATATCATAATCCAATAATTTTTTTATTGAATCAACAACTACAGGGATATCTGTCACTTTTAGAATATTTTCAGCATCTTTCCCAAAGTGCCCTCTAATAAATGATTCTCCTCCTAAATAAGGTTCCAATGACTCCTTAGAATAAAATTTTACTGCTAGTCCTAAATCATGAAGTACAGTTACTATCTGGCTAGTATATATTGCATAGTTACCTTTCCTTCCAGTTAATTTATCCAATTCATCTAACTCATAATCTTTATCCAAAAAATATTTCAATGCAGTCTTCATAGCTACCTGCATACACTGAACCCCAAGTTCATCATTCTTATAAAATGGGATTTTTAATATCATTTTCAAATCTTACTAAACCCTATCCAAATATCCTTCCCCTTAACCTTGCTCTCTTCAATATGGTTATAATTCCCCTTACCAAAGATTAATCCACTTGCTCCAACTCTATCTATTATCATTTCCTTAAAGTTTTTTGTCAAATCAGCAACTTCTCCACTTAGGGCCAATTTTATTCTATCTTCCTTTACTAAATTAGCATTCTTTCTCATCGCCTGAACCTTCCGACTTATTTCTCTTGAATATCCTTCAGCCTCAAGTTCTGGAGTCATAGTCGTATCAAGTTTAACAACAATATCTTTACCTGTTACCATTTTAATTTTCTTAACATTCAACTGACTTTTAACAATTTCAATAAGTTCCTTATTTATCTTAGTTGATTTAACTTCAGCCTTACTTAGTGGCCACTTAAGACCTACTTTCTCACGATCACGTTCAGCTAACCCTTTCTCAATAACTTCCAACATCAATCCAAATTCTTTTTCTAATTTCTCATCCACTTTAATCTTTTCAACTTTAGGCCAACTACTCAAATGGACGCTGTCCTTGCTAAACTCACTAAAAATATATTCAGAGATATATGGGGCATATGGAGCTAATAATAAACTTACCTTTTCTAAAACCTCTCCCAAAATTTCTTTGGTATCATCCCTATCTCTTGTAAACTTAATATAGGATCTAGAAAAATCATTAACCACAAAATCCATTATTTCCTTCAAAGCTAAATCTAATTTATAATTATCTAAATGTTCAGTGGCGTTGACAATTAGAGTGTTCAAACGACTCATAATCCATTTATCCTCAACGGGACCTACAGAAGCTTTAGCTACTGTACCTGTTGTCTTATTCTTAACATCAGATAATTGCCCATAATACTTATAGGTATTATCAAGTACAGACAAAAAAGGCAAAACACTTTCCCTCATAAGTTCTTGAGAAAATCTCTTTGTATTACCTACGTCAGTTGTACAAAATTGCAATCTAACTGCATCAACCCCCGTCTTATCAATAATTTCACGAGGCCTTATTATATTCCCTTTTGATTTAGACATTTTCTCATTATTCTCATCAACTATAAGTCCTGCACAAATTACATTTTTATATGCAGGCTTATCAAATAATAATGTTGCTAGAACATGAAGTGTATAAAACCACCCGCGAGTCTGATCAATAGCTTCTGCTATATAATCATAAGGAAATCTCTTTTCAAATTCTTTCTTATTTTCAAATGGGTAATGAAATTGGGCGAAACTAGCACTACCTGAATCATACCAACAATCTATGACGTCAGGAATCCTAAACATATGTTTCCCACATTCACATTTCAACTTTATTTCATCTATCCATGGCCTATGTAAATCATAAGTTGTAAATTTCTTTAAACTTTCTTTCCTCAATTCTTCAACACTCCCTATTATTTTATCTTTCCCACATCCTGAGGAGCATCTCCAAATTGGCAGAGGAGTCCCCCAATATTTGAATCTAGATAAACTCCAATCCTTAGCACCCTCAAGCCATTTACCAAATCTTCCTTCCTTAATGTGTTCGGGATACCAATTAATTTCTTTATTTTTCTTCACTAGTTTATCGCGAACTGAACTAACTTTAATGAACCAAGAATTAATTGCATAATACAAAAGTGGAGAATCACATCTCCAACAGAATGGATATGTATGCTCATTCTTTTCTTTCTTATATAATAGGCCGCGATCTCTCAAGTCCCCCATAATTTCATATTCTACACTCTTCACAAACTTTCCTTTCCATTTAGGAACCAAATCATTAAACTCACCATTCTGATCAACTGTATGAACTAATGGTAATCCTTCTTCAACACAAACAACATAGTCATCTTCCCCATACATTCCTGCAGTGTGAACTATTCCAGTTCCACTCTCAGTTGTAACAAAATCCGCTAAAATTATTTTATGAGAATTTTCATTTTGTAATTCTTTGATTTCATACAATGGTTCATATTCCATTCCAACAAGATCCTTGCCCTCCATTTCTTCTATAATTTCATATTCTCCACGTATAACTTCTAATCTATCTTTAGCTAAGTATGCTAAATCTCCATCTGAGAGTTTTACTTTAACATAATCTATTTTTTTACCAACTGCCAAGGCAACATTACCTGGCAATGTCCAAGGGGTAGTTGTCCAAGCCAAAATATATTCATTTGAAGCCCCTTTAACCTTAAACGCAATATAAACTGAATCTTCCTTAATATCCTTATATCCTTGAGAAACTTCATGACTTGAAAGTGGAGTTTCACATCTAGGGCAAAATGGAACAACCTTATACCCCTCATATAATAATTTCTTCTTATGCAGTTCTTTCAAACTCCACCAAACACTTTCAACATAATCATTATCAAGTGTAACATATGGCTTATCTAAATCTATCAAATAATTTAATTCCTTAGTTGAAGCCTCCCATTCCTTAATATTTGAGAAAACACTCTCGCGTGCTTTCTGTATAAATTTCCCCGTACCATATTTCTCTATATCTTTTTTACTATTCAGTCCAAGAGCCTTTTCAACTTGAACTTCAACTGGCAAACCATGACAATCCCATCCCCCTTTTCTTGGAACACTTTTTCCATTCATAAATTGATATTTGCAAATTAAATCCTTAAATGTTCTCACCTCTAGATGATGTAATGCAGGAGGAGCATTTGCTGTTGGAGGCCCTTCAAGAAAACTAAACAATTTCTTTTTCTTGTCATCATGTACAGCTTTCCCTATCTCTTTATCATATTTTTTCCAAATCTTTCTTGCTTTATCTTGTATACCTTCAAAGTCTATCGCCATACCCTTACAATCTATTTAACATATTTAAATCTAAGTAACTATCTAAAAACCCCTCTATATATTTCCAGCAGCATACTGCTGCCTAAACCCATCTAAATGTTCCTCTTCAAGTAATCTCAAGGGATATCCTGGCAATTCTCTTGGTCCAGGTTCCTCAGGATTTCCTAGAAAAAATCTTCCACCAGGCCTAATTAATACCTCTCCAATACTAACTCCCATCTGAGTAAATGTCCCATTTTTTGATGAATCATCAAATAGCCTAATAACATTAGATTGAAGCAATATGATCTGACAATGTCTTCGTGAAATTCTTGCAGAAATATTCCTAATATGAGGAATATCACAATATCTATTCATTAATTGATCATGATTTTCATTCCGGAGACTATATGGGACAACTATCTCATTACCATTATTATTTCCCTTACCAATCTTATATATTGGACCTTGTTCAAGAGGATAACCTCTCCCAGTCATTTCATCTACTAAGTGTAACATGTTTAACCTTTCCTCTCAAGCCTTATTGGATAACTTAAAACTCTATCTCTTGGAGAGCCTCCCAAATATAGGTCAATATCAGGTTCAATTAATATATTTGTTCCAAAAATCTTTTTACCTTCTTCATCAAATATTCCTTCACTAGACATATCAGTCAATCTAAGTGTCTCATCTCCATCAACATATAATCTAAAATGTGTTCTTGATACAACTCTACTAACAGTTAGTATCCATTCCCTACCCTTATAGATCTCATTTCTATTCCTTATACGATCCGTCCAAGGCAAAATAATATTATTCCTAGGATTATTTTCACGCCCAACTAAATATGTTTCTCCCACTTCCAAGGAGTATCTTCGATCTATTACTTTATCTTTTAATTCTAACATAAAAATTCAACAAAATCACACTATAAAAACCTTTTCTTTCACCCCTTCAAAGGCACAACACAACAAAGCATTTAAATAACCAAGATCATCAGAATTTATATAGAATATGCTAAGCGACTTCCTTAAAAACAAAAAGCTAATGGCAGGAATTATTACTGTAGTTTTACTTTTGTTCATTTTATATTCAAGTATACCATATCTAAGTGCATTTTTTGGAGCCGTTATACTAGCTTTCATTTTCAGGCCAGTAGATAAAAGACTTAAGAAATATGTCTCCCCTTCTCTTTCAGCTGCAATTATTTTAGCTATAGCCCTACTACTAATTATCATCCCTTTAATTTTCATTATTAATGGCCTAATTGAACAAGTAACACTACTTCCAGAACAAATTGAAAATGTAAGATTACTTAAGGAGAGAATTGAAGAAATCATCCCAGTATCTATAGAAATGAACGAACAGCAATTAGCTGACCAAATAGTTCCTATTTTAACTGGATCAATTCAACCAGCATTCACAAACATTCTTTCATTATTAGGTATACTATTTCTATTGTTTTTCGTTATGTATTATTTAATTTTATATTATGACAAAATAAAGATTATAATAATGGAATATCTTCCTTTCACTAGAAAAAACAATCTAATAATTATTGAAAAATTCAAGGAAATAACTTATGCAACTATTGTAGGAACATTTCTTATTGCAATAATTCAGGGAGGACTTCTAGCTCTAAATTTCTGGCTTTTAGGAATTCCTAATGCACTATTTTGGGGAGCTGTAACAATGATTCTTTCTTTCCTTCCAATTATTGGAGCACCAGTAATCTGGTTCCCTGCGGCATTAATCCAATTTGTATCGGGAAATACAAATATTGGTGTAGCACTTATTATTGTAGGAATTTTCATAAGCCTAATAGATAACATCCTTAGACCTCTTATCAATCAACGTTATGGTTCAATCCACCCACTAGTTTCTATAATAGGAATCTTCATAGGAATTTCACAATTTGGAATAATCGGAATATTTATAGGTCCCCTATTAATTGCCTACTTCTTATTATTCTTCAACCTATATATGGAAGAATATTTAGGTAAAGAAGATATTATGAAAACTGCGGTGAGGTAAAATGGCAGAGATAACTTCATTTAATGGAGGAGTTACAAGTGTTTTAAATTTGGTACCAAAGATTAAGAGCAGACCAGTAATAGTGCTTTATTCTGCAGGAGCACATCAGGGCAAAACAAAGTTTACTCAGGGTTTATTAAATGGAATATTTAGGCAATATAAAAGAATATTTACAGGATTTCATTGTGATATCCCCATTGAGAAAAAATCAATACCTAGATTTGGGTTTAAACCAGATGGTTATCTTCTAGTCCCCATAATTTACCAGCCAGACAGTATTAATGTAGAAATGATGAATGAATCTTGCAGGAGATATTTTAGAAAATCTTCAGATTATTCTATTTATATCTACAACCCGAATGACTATTCTCCTCCAAATGGAATCGAAAATAGGGTTGATCTAATAATAGAAAATCCAGATGCAAGAAAGAAATAATTTAAAGATTCATAATAACTTCTTCTTCAAAAAAATGCATCTTCCCAGGAATCACAAAACAAAATGGTGCCTTTACTCTTTTATTTTTCAGTTTTTGAATAGTATCATAATAAAACTTACCCTCATATCCTAATCTACTACAAACCAAAATCTTTTCAAATTTTAACTTCTTATCTTTACCAGATTTAACCAACTGATCTAATGCATCTTTAAACTTTAATCCAATATCTACAAGTATCAAACTATGTGCACCTATACTTTTATTCTCTTTCACAAAATCTAAGAAACTCGTAGGCATAAAATTTGCCTTCCAACCAGGCATACTACTCACCTTTCCAAATTTATACAATTGCAATCCACTTTCAGCAATTGCATCAAATACTGAATTTGCATAAACTACCTTATATTTTGTCTTATGCTTCTTACAATCTTCAATCAAACTTACATGAGTTGTAGCAAACAAGGGACAACCATAAACAAGTAAACAAATATTTTCCTTCTTGGCTTCTATAGCTAATCTTTCACTTTCAACTTCCCCTCGATCAAGTTTGATAATCTTCTTGCCAACAACTTTCTCTAAACTTTCAATTTTATAAGGAAATTCAACAGTATAATTTTCAAGATAAATTTTCCCGCATTCTCTCAAGGTCCCTTTACCCTCAACCGAAATCCCTTTCTCATTCAACCCCAAACCTACAATGTATAACATATGCATTTAAATAAAAAGTAATTAATAAAACTATTGCCAAGAAACAATTGGTATTTATTATCTTTATACGAAACCCCACATTTACTTTTAAAAACATTTCCCACCCCAAAACCTTCTTAAACCTCAACACCCTTAAGAATAAAAGAGATGATGATACCTTCAAATAAAGCACAAGCACATATAGAAATGATCTTAGCAACTGTATTGTTCATTGGTTTCCTTGTTTTCGTCTTCGCATTTCTAAATTCATCACTAAAAACAACTCAAGAAATTCCTACAGAAAAAATTCAAAAAGCTATTCTTGAAAGAGCACAACAAGAAGTTGGAAAATTATCAGTTGTCTTGGGGGATTCAAATAAAGCTTGTTTTAACTTAAATGATGTAGAAGATGAATATGGGACTGATCTTAGATTTATTCAAGACCCAATAAATCCAAAAAGGTTCACAATTTATTATGGAGAATTTCTAAATAATAATGTTTTAATAAATTGTAATAATGAGGATGAAGATTTTTTATTTGGAGCATATCTTGAAGAAAAAATAGTTATTGAAGATAATATTGTACTAATTGTTGAAGAATACAAAGATGATTATTCTTCATTAAAACAAAATCTTGGAGTTGATAATTTTGCATTTGAGTTTAGAGATGAAAACAATCAAATAATTGATGATCTAAGTGTTAGAGGGAAGATCCCTGATAATGTAGATATAGTTAGTAAGGATTTCCCTATAAGAGTTATAAATGCTGATGCACTTATGACAAATAGGATATTAAACATTAAGGCATGGAGATGATTTTAGAATAATAAAATATTTTATTAACTCTCAATACTAATTTGTAAGATTAAATAATACTAATATTGGAATAAGATAACTACAAAATAATCTAATAATACATACCAAGAATGAAAACGCATAACAAAATCAAATTTAGGAGGGTTGCATCTAGGGAATCTTCGAACTTCTCTAAAGTTGTAGGTCCAGAAGATATTAATATCTTCAGACCTAGGTTCCCTGGATTAATGAAAAATAAAAAAGGATTCATAAGAATAATTGAGGCTATTTTTGCTATTCTCATAATTATGGGGGCAGTTCTAATTATTATTTCAAAAAATGTTCAAACCTCAGATATTTCTGAACAGGCATATGAAAAACAAAGATATATATTAGAGATAATAGCAAACAATGAACAAATGAGAGAGCAAATAATCAACAATGATACAACTTTAGCAAATGAATTTATAAGAAAAAATTTACCTGAAAGCTGGAACTTTGAAACTTGTATAGAAGATATAGATCGACTGTGCAATCCCGTTGATGTAGGAGATAGAGATATTTATGTTAGTGAATCAATAATTTCTTCTTCACTAACAACATACACAAAATCCAAAAAATTAAGATTTTTCATATGGAGATAAAAACCTGGTGAAAATATATTAAATTATTTCTAACTTAATTTACAACATTTAATAGTATAATACTGACAACCCGAATCATGTCGATTATTACATAGGAATCCATTCATAAATTCATCAGATGCGCAGGTATTCATTGTATATCCCCATATTACAGACTTAATCTCTCGACAAGCACCAACACTTGCTACACCAGAAGAAGCATCGAGTCTTCCTTCAACACTATCTGCCCAAACTTGCATTGAAGTATCTCCCCTTATAAATAACTCATCAGCACTATGTCCAAACACTGGAGGATCTCCTCCAGAGTATCCTGAATTAAATGCTACAACTAATCCTCCACTCAATAAAACTATTAACAACGACAATCCAAAAAGATCTTTTTTCTTTATTTCTAAACTAACTTTCACCATCTTGATATTTGGAAGAATATCTTATTTAAATATCTTTGCAAAATTTCAAAACTTAAAGATTCCCAAAGATATATAAATAATATTTTCATATAATAACAAAGAGGAAAAATTAATGAAAATAAATTCAATATTCTTATTTAATATAATAATAATTTTAATTTTAATTTTACCTATTTCTGCCTCAACTAATTGCGAACCTGATCAAACTATATTCAAATTATTTAGCACTTCAAATACTCATGGTGAACTTTTTAGCGAAAATAATTATGATGAAAAGGTATGTTTTTCTGAGATTTTTGGAAATGATTTTTCAGGTTCTAATCCCCATAATTGTCTTCCCAATAACGATAATGTAGTTTTATGGTTGAGCGATAACACTAATTCACATGCCTCAGATTCAGAGTCAGCAGATTATAATATTCCTATCTGTTATGGAGATCTTGAATGCAGATCTATAAATTCTGGAAGTTGTTCTTCTGATGAAGGGTTAGTAGTAAGTTTATCTTCAAATTCAAATGCACATATCTTCTCAGGAGCTAATCAAGACTATCCATATCAAATATGTTGTAAAACAGAGACAAGCTCATTAAACTTAGCTTTGTGGTCTGATTTAAATGACCAAGGAATAATATCCTCGAATACAATAGGATTAACTGACAATGTAAAATTAGTCATAAATGGTGTAGATATAGAAGGTAAAGAAATTGAATATAAAATATTTGAAAAATGCGATGGAGCTTTTGATTGTTTAGGAGATTTATTTACTGGAAATGACATAGTAGCACAAACTACAACTACTGGTGAATTTATTTGGGTGGCAGGACAAAATATAGAAGAAGATACCTTTTCTGGAGGAGAATATTATTTCACGGCTCAAATTGTTGGATCTGAACCAGTGGATTCAAGAAAGAATTTAGATGGATCAAATAACGCTAATGGAATATTAACAGTTTCAAATGTTGCAGATAATGATCCTCCCGTAGCACTAATAAAATTCCCCATAGACAAACAAATCTATTTTTTCAATAGTCCGATAACTTTTGAGCAAGAAAGTTATGATATTGATGACGGATTTACATATGTTTGGGATTTTGGCGAGGGAGAAACTTTTGAAGGAAATTCAGATACCTTAGAAAACTACATCTTTGATTATACATTTGACGATGAAAATAACATAGGGCAAAAAACTATTCTCCTTACAGTTACTGACGACAGAGGTGAATCAGATTCAACAAGCGTCACAATTTTAGTAATCAATTCAAAATTCTTACTAGCTTATATAGATAATCCAATAAATGGAGAATCATTTGGAAGAGAGGTTAGTTATGATGCAACAAGTTCATATGCTGTGGATTCAGAAACTATAATGACTGGAAATGAAAATGAATGTACAAAAGAAGTTACATGCCTTGGAGGAAATTGCCCCTCCCAGACATTCGGAGTACCTACAAGCCAATCATTAGGTTGTGATTACATCGGCGTAGGTCCCATCCAAGTAATTAATGCACCTGCAACTCCAAGTGCAGTAGATTTTTCAGAAATTAATTTTTGTTGGTTTTTCGAAGAGGATTCAACTACTCCATTTTGTGAATTTGGAAATGGGGGAGCCACTTTTGATCGTACATTCGCAACTCCTGGCTTTCATACTTCAACTTTAAGGGTGGCAATTTCCGAATAAAATGGCAGAATATAAAAATACAAAATCAATAATTTTAATTTCACTAGTTTTTACCATAGCACTAATTTCATTAATTTCTGCGCAAGGAACTGTATTTTCTGAATCCTCAACAAGTTTTAACATATTTTTTGACTCGCCAACATGTTTTCAAGATATTTCTTCAGACCTAGCAAATGCTTTTTCCGAACTCGAAGAGGGAAAAAGTTATTGGGGAGAAGATGAAGCATTCAAAGATACATTAGATGATTGTAGGAGATTAGAGGGTGTTGACCAAAATAAACAACCAAGATCAACTTGCTGCCCAAGTGGATATTCTTGTAATGACGACGATTTGTGTGCTCCAAATTTTGAATTTGGTGGATGTGAACAATATTTGACAAAAGAAACTTGCGGGGAGGACAGCGGACATCCTGAAGATGCTATAGAAACTCTAAACTTAATAGATTCCTTTTTGGACGAATTCCCTGATGGATGTTCAGATAATGAACTATTTGGAAATGAATGTAGAAACTTTATAGATTGCAGATGTCAATGGGCCCCTTCAACTGGAGATAATGGAAATTGCATAGCAATTTCAAATCACACAGTAGAGAAAATCCCTACTGGAGAAATCTGGAGTGTCGAAGATCAAGCTGCATTAATTAACGCTGCATGTAGTGATGCAGGTTCAGAAAGAACTGGAGCATGTTCATTCACTTTCACTTATTCAGGAAGTTGTTTAAATGGAGATGAGTTTGTAACTAAATCCTGGACTGCAGATTATGAAAATTCAGGAGCTTCAAATAGCGACCCCTTAGGATACTGTGAAAACGGTTCAGAAATAATTGCTTGCGAGAGGGTAATCCGTTTACCATTTTTTGGATTACAAAATATTATTGTAGCAATAATACTTTTAATAATAATATATTATTGGTTGGGAAAAAAGAAATGAAAAACTCTAAAGTAAAAATAATCAGAAAATAGTGAGGGTAGTATTTAAATACTTAAATTTATTTTAATAGATAAGGTGACATTAAAAAGAGGATTAATAATTTGCACTGTACTTTTAACAATACTATTTAGTCCCATGCTTCTGGCTCAAGAGTGTAGAGACGGCATAGATAATGATGGAGATGGTTATATAGATGCACTTGTAGAAACTCCTGGTATTCCTAAGGCACAATGGGTGCAGAACATATCGCAGATGGGGAGTAAATGCTCAGATTTATGTTCAACTATTGGGGGAACAAATATCCCTGATGAAAATCATTATTGTACTGCCGGAGAGGTAGTAGAGAGAAATGCTATAGCTCAATTAGGAAGAGGTATTTATCAAGCAGGATGTTGGAACAATCCTTGTACATGGGAAGTTCCCGTTAGTTACGGAGTAGTGAGTGTGGGGGGCTATTGTTATCCCAGTCATGGAAGAAATCGAGATAATGATGCTACAGATCTAACTGCAGCATGTTCTTGCTCATCTTCATTAACTACAGCTACATGTAATAATGGTATTGATGATGATGGAGACGGAAAAAGAGATTTTTGTAATGGATCAAACGCAGCAACATGTGATTCTGGTTGTGCTTCCTTAAATGATAATTCTGAAATTCCTCATGATCCAGATTGCACTAATCCAAATGATGATGAAGATCCAGCCCCTGAATGCTCTGATGGAGAAGACAATAACAACAATAACCTTTTTGATTTCTGTAGAACAGATGGATCTAATTCAGCAACATGTGATCCTAATTGTGATTCTCCAAATGATGATAACGAGGAACCTCAATGCTCCGATGGAATTGATAACAATAATAATGGCCTTTTTGATTTCTGTAGAACAGATGGATCTAATTTTGCAACATGCGAAGCAAATTGTGATTCTCCAAATGACAACGATGAATTCACACCTCTTTGCGACTTAAGCCAAACAATTCTTATTATTGATCACGATGGATCAATTTTACCTCTTTCTGAAAATTCTAATGGAAAAAGAATTTGTTATGATTATACTTTTGATACAACTAATAATGATCCTGATGCAACACAATGTACAGGAGATAATATTGTTCTAAAAATTAATCCTGAAACTGGATTAGCTTCTATCCCAGAAACAATTAATACGGATTTAACAGAAATTTGTTACGACAACCTAGTTTGTAATTCTATTTCTTCTGGATCTTGCGCTGCAGATGAATTCACTACAGTTAGACTTTCAGCAGAAACTGAGGCAGCTATAGGAATTGCTTCTTCAACACTACCTATTCAAATATGTTGTAAAATAGTTAATCCAGAAATAAGTGGAGCTTATTGGTCTGAAGCATTTAGAGATCAAAAAATAAATTTTGTTAATCTAAATAGTTTAGTAAAATTAAGAGTTAATGGAGTAGCTATTGATGAAAAAGATATAGACTTTACAATTAAAAGAAGAACCGGAGGATTCCTTGATTTTTTAATACCTGATATAACTGTTTCTTTTGGATCTGTACAGGGAATAACTAGTTGGAGGGCAGGCAGTAATGAGGATGGAGATTTGCAAGGTGGAGAATATTATTTTAATGTTAAAATTGAAGAACTTGGTTTAGAATTTAGTACTCTTGATAATCTTAATGAAGAAGATAAATATCTTGTAGTTTCAGATATAGAAGAAAATAGTAAACCTAGTGCACTAATAAAATTCCCCATAGACAAACAAATCTATTTTTTCAATAGTCCAATTAAGTTTGAACAAGAAAGTTATGATGTTGATGATGGATTTAGTTATGTTTGGGATTTTGGCGAGGGAGAAACTTTTGAAGGAAATTCAGATACCTTAGAAAACTACATCTTTGATTATACATTTGACGATGAAAATAACATAGGGCAAAAAACTATTCTCCTTACAGTTA